>Ga0325403_1000228_pt1 | contig 34541 bp, 23 predicted proteins | sample PopdelMetagenome_19_FD_205665 | JGI IMG/M metagenome (GOLD analysis project Ga0325403, IMG submission 205665) | Populus deltoides microbial communities from Bellville, Georgia, United States - Xylem-PdKOR-R4 | ecosystem: Host-associated > Plants > Phyllosphere > Stem > Wood/Secondary xylem... | reverse complement strand
AAACCGTAATCAAATTTTTTGGTTAGTGGGAGCTGCTGCAAGCGCTGCCCACACGCCCCTAGTCGGTGCAATGGTGATGCTGTGATTGGATTGAAATTAAAAAGTAATAAGATCTTACATGTTTGATGCAAATATTTTCCAAAAAACTAGAATGTCTCATCTTGTTGGAGCACCATCATGCTTCCTGCATGTCAGCCAACACATGTGATATTTCTTCTCTTCCTCCACCATTAATGAATGTACCACCGCATGCCAAGTTCCTATGATTATTTAAAAGCAATCATGCTTCATTCTCATCTGGTCCGTCCATGTTATTGATTCGCCATGTCCTAAGCTTCTTCTTCTTTTTTCTTCTTGTCAAAAATTCAATTCAAATAATAATAATAAATACATATCCTTGAGATGCTTGCTAGGGTCCCACCATATCCTATAATTTATAATTTACTCCTGTGTGCTATGACTGCGTGTATGTAGGAATTAAAGATGCGAGGCAAAAAACGGCCACCTGCGCCGTTAAGCGAACCCGCGAGTCACGATCACCTAAACAAACGGAGAAATGAACGGCGTTGGTTCCCAACACTCACGTCACGTACTCAAAAAACCACGAGTCAATTCTAGTCAAAGACACAGGTACCCTCACTGGAAAAGCAAAGCATAGCATCTAAAAAGCCGATTAATCGGTTTCGGTTTTCCATTTCGGTACAGTGTGTAAAGGGCAGTTGTAACTGTTTTCGAACTTTACTCAAGTGGCCATGGCAGAGAGTGAGAGCTTCGAAGCTCTCGAAGTGCAAAATAATGAACAGAAACGACAAGGAAATGAACAAAACAACGGTAATTTTTTAGAAGAAGAGGAATTAGAAGGCGATTATATTGAGGAGGAGGAGGAGGAGGAGGAGGAGAGTCAACTCAGTGAGTTGCAGCAACCTGTCGAGTTGCCGAGTTCGCGGGTGGAGGAGGAGATGAGGGAGGGGCAAGTGGAAACCCTAACGGTGGTGCCGTCTTCTTCCACGGCGATACTATCGAAGGAGAATGATCAGCATGTAGGTAGGTTTTTTCTTTATTAATTTTTTTGTTTGTGTGTGTGTTTTTTTTTTTTTTTTGAATTTCTGTAGATGATCTGGCAGGTTTGAAAGGAAATTCAGCTTTGAAAACGCACGTGGAAGCTGAATTCAAGGTTAGGCGCGCAAGATAATTTATTTATTTATTCCCCTTTCTTTTGTGATCATTTTTTAACAATTTGTGATACTTTAATTATTTCTATATGCATGTAACTAACCGTAGTCTTCAAAATTTGTCTGTATAAATAGAATTTTTTGAGAACTGGTGTGTAATTTGTTGTTACTGATGGAAAGTTTTAGTTCTAGGATTTAAGGAGATGATGAAGTAATTTGTTCTGAGGGTTTAGGTTTTATCACTAGAAGTTATTGATTGTCAATGAAAACTTTTAAAACCGGAAGGAGAGACTCAACTTAAGCATCAATAAGGAAATTTCAATGATTTTGATTTTGAGTATAACCTGAAAGTTTATATGCCATTGACAGAGAGTTCGATTTCTGGGTCTTGTGGTTGTCTCTGAAATCAGAAGGGGTGAAGACTTTGTCAGTTAGTAAATTCTGTGATGAATTTCAACTTGGTTTCTGACCCAAGTGATCAGAACCAACACTCTCAATGTGATATACAAATTTCTTCGTTTCACATTACTTGGTAGTTTTCTTTTTTATGTTTTTGCCTGCTGGCAAGGTTTAGAACAAATTTCAAATATGTTGGATCATATATAAAACAATGTTTCTGAGGCATGGACCAACCTCACAAATCACAATAAGTCAGTGAGAGCACTTTATGCCTTTCCTCAAATTTCTCGATGTACACTCTAGTGAACTTCCCATTTGCATGAACATTAGATCATATTCACAAACTTTTACCTGCTTAGTACAATTTAAGTCTGTCAAATCTACGATTTTTTTAGTTGTGCATTTTCTTTCTTTTTTTCATAGCAGCAAGTAGGGTTGTCACACCAGGAAGTTCTGGGAGGCATAACAGCCCAGACCCAAAATCAGCTTCCACCTTCTGCATGTCCAACTTCCTCGTCAGAACTGTCACTAACTTCTGTTACACAACCTATATCATCTGCTCCAAGTCCAACTCCACCAGAAAAAAGATTGTCTCCCCCAGAGGTTAAGAATGCATGTATACCAGAAGCAGGGCACCAAAGTTCTGCCAAGCTTAAGGCTCTCCATGTTCCTGTAGCAAGGACATCAATTCCAGATGGGTACAACTGGCGGAAATATGGTCAGAAGCAAGTAAAGAGCCCTAAAGGTTCTCGAAGTTATTACAAGTGTACTTATTCTGACTGCTGTGCTAAAAAGATCGAATGTTCTGATCACTCAGGCCGTGTGATAGAGATTGTTAATAAAGGAATGCACAGTCATCCACCTCGGAAGAATAACAGCACTAGGGAAAGTAGGAGTGGATTATCTGTTGGGCCTATTTTGCAGACTACTGTAACTGAGCGTACTGTCAGAATGCTCAAGGATTCAGAACCAGTCACATTGTCAATAGAACCTGCACAAGAAACACTGACAGTTTCTGAAAGAAAACGACAGAGTTCAAGCAGCTCGGATGAGAACAAGGAAGCTCAAATCAAAGATGATGATGTCGGTGAACCTGAGCCAAAACGAAGGCAAGTTTTCCCATCAATTTGGTTTCCACAAATTTTAATTCTTAGTGATGTGAGCACTTTTCACTGTTCTTCTGTAAAGGCACTGTTGGAGATTTAATATTTTTTTTTTTGCTCATTTCTGACCAGATTGAAGAAGGGAAACTTAGAGTGTTCAAAGGCTGTTTTAAAACCCGGAAAAAAAACTAAATTTGTCGTGCATGCAGCAGGTGACGTGGGGATCTCAGGTGATGGATATAGATGGCGCAAGTATGGACAGAAGATGGTGAAGGGAAATCCCCATCCCAGGTTCATGTTTATTTCTTGTTTTTTCTGTGTATTTGTAACAATTTTGATTTAATAAAACAATAAGATGTTATCAAATGACAATGGTACATAAAATACAGTATGATTTTGAATTGCAAAGTTTCAGTTTGTTATCTGTTCTTATAAAATGCAGTGTGGTTTTGACTTGCAAAGTTTTAGTTTGTTATCTGTTCATGTTTTTTGCAATGCTCACACTATTAGCTGCTCGGTTGGTTTGATTACATGTTGAACCTTGATAATATCCCTACCATTTTGTTCTTAGCTATCAGACATTTTCATGGACAACATGTGGAAAATTCTAGATGGCATCTATGTTGAAGTGCTTTTAGATTTGGCAGGAGTGAAATTATTTTCCAACCTATAAATGACTGAAGCACTTATGGCCTACAGGGTGTTTCTCGTAAAATCATGTTCTCTAGATCTGTATCCGAGCTAGTTACTCCTTGTAACATGACTGGAGCACTTATAACACCCAACAACCAAATGAAGTTGGGAGGGCGTTTTCCACATTTATTTCAATATAGTTGTAAATAAGGAATTTGGGATTTGTGTTATATTCTGCATCCCTGCCACCCTGATGGATATCTTTGTGCAAATGACATGTTGAGACAGTGCAGCGATTGCCTCTTAAGTTTTGGTGATTCTTTTGCTTCTTCCTTTTTTCTTCCTTTTCTTTTCTCAATGGGGTAGGAGGAACGAGCACTAGGGGAGCCTGAAGTTTGCTGGAACTTGAGGATTGGAAGTAGCTTGAGGTCTCTCTCTTGATTATCTACCGAGTAAAGAGCAGTGGAACTGTATTATGAGCCACTTTCAAATGCTAAATTTTGAGGTGAACTTGATTATTTTCATGAGCTTGAAAGGTGGGGGGTTGCTTGAAAAGAGAGGGATAAAACTTAAAATGTGTTTTTGAAGGTGTGCTTTGTGTGAACAGCTGTTTTTCTGAGTTCTGATTGTGGATAGTCAGATTAAGGTATGGCAGACTCTCATGAGGCACTGCTGTTAGTGTAATGCGGTGGTGACTTGGTTCATTTGGTACTGTCATAATGATAAGCCATCAGAGTTCTGATAGCTCGGCTTCCTTTTGTGGAGATTGCTAAGATTTGTGCTTTACCTATTCAAGAGCTGGCATGGAAGCTTCAGATGGAACAGTATTCTAATATGGGTAAATTACAATAACCCACCTAGGTATCATGAAATTACACGAACCACCCAAAAGTTTGAAGATTTGACAGAAACTCCCTATTATACCCAAAATGCCCTTAGTTACTATTTAGAAAGAACAATAGTTGAGGTAAAGGAGTAATTAATGCTTGATGATTCAAAGGGGTGGAGTTGACTCATTCATATTCATGCACTTATGTTTGCACCGTGTATTGTTCCATTTTGTGCAGGCATGTCACTGTTTTCATACTTTGTAAGCACATTCATTCTTGGAAGAAAAAAACTTGAATGTATTTCAGCCCACTCAATCCCTTCTTTACAAGATGATAGCATCTTTAGCTTGCTCAGATAACAACTCTATAACAACCTTAGGGTTTTTGGTCAATGCATGTGGTCTGAGCTATTATTTTATGTAAATGCTAGAGGCGCTTTGTATTGAACTGTTCCAAGAGTCTCAGTTCAGAAAACTCTGAAGGTACTTATTTTTAGTATAAAATAGATGGTATTTCATATTTGGAAGAATAAAAAAAACCTAATACCTATTCTGGCAACTGATGTCATTTCAGGGCCATGGTTGTTTCTATGAGAAAATTCAAGCACTAATCTTGCACGTTGACTCAAGTTGGTTTATCAATCAATAACCAGACCAGGACTTGTATACTTGATGGTATTGAAGTTTAACTCCTAACCCCACAACTGCATGTCTTGCAAAGCATGCCATGTGAGTGACTTGTAAAGTAGGGAAACTGCCAGATAGAAACTGGTCCTGTGCTTACTTCCTCTAGATCGCCACTTGTCTATGCCTATTGATATACTTTTGAGTTAGATCCCTGAAAACCACCTTGCTGCACGGGCTTTACAGCATTGCTTTTGGATGCGATATCTGTCCCTCTGTATTTAAATGACTCTTTAGAGCCGATGATTTAAACTCTGTGATCAAGGATTTTTATTGAATCTCGACCTCATTAAATTGAGGGAGTGACTTCCAGAATAGTAACCAGCTCAAAAGCCTTACATGATGCATTTCCTTTGGCAATCCGAGTTGTAACTTCATAATATAAACTGGCTCCTGTATTGAACCATACTTCTGATTTATTGCTTGAATGAATTTTACAGGAACTATTATCGATGCACTTCTGCTGGATGTCCTGTCCGAAAGCACATTGAAACAGCAGTAGATAACACGAACGCTGTCATTATAACATACAAGGGAGTACATGACCATGACATGCCTGTACCAAAGAAGCGACATGGCCCACCAAGTGCTCTGCTTGCTGCTGCTGCTGCTCCTGCATCCTTGAGCAGCTTGCCAATTAAGAAAACTGATACATTGCAAAACCAAGTTGCTTCAACCCAGTGGTCGGTGGGCAAAGAAGGCGAATTAACTGGTGAAACCCTTGATCTCAGGGGTGAGAAGGAGGCCGCGATAGAATCAGCTCGGACGCTTCTGAGCATTGGGTTTGAAATCAAACCTTGCTGAAAAGCTGAAAAGATCGTTTCTGTCTAGGTTACAGTATAAAGATTACCAGTGGGCTGCCCTCATTTATATGAAAATCATGTAGCTTTCTTTCAATGTAAATTATCAGGTTTGAGGATGTCTTTTCCTTTCTTATTCAGTATTCAGCTGTATATTTGGTGTTGTCCACCCTCCCGACTCTGAAACAGCCTAATAGTAGTGGAAAACGGAGAATTTGTTGGCATCCACTTTTCCTTGTCTTGATTGAGACCCATTTCAATATCTCCATATCTGGAGCAGCTTTCTCATTTTTTCTGCTGTAGACGTCGGATAATTAAGACAGGTAGAAATTACTAGAAATTCAATATAATGAATTTTTTTTTTAATTTTGTTTAAGATCTGATCGAGGAGAGACTTCGTTTTGATGTACAAAAACTAGCCTGCAGATAGTCTGAAAGAAAACTGCATTTGTAGAGAAAATTGGACAGCTAATATCTGATGCTTGCAAAGAAGATGACTCCAGAATATACACATACAAGAGTGGAGGAGAACTTCAAGGATTTGCAAGAGCAGGCATCCATCAATTATTGTCTCAGTTCTCCTCCTCCCCAGATCGCTAGGATCATGTAAAATGATCTGGGGCAAGGAAGATCTCCCAAGTCAGTGTATCCACCAGTCATTATTTTATTTTATTTTATTCAAATCCTGAAACAGGCATACCCTACAAGCATGTCTTGCCCTAAGGGGACATCAAACTGTCTCCACTCTCCACTGATCAGCTGAGAGATTTGAGCTGTCATGCAACTTCTGAGGCTGTCCACAGTAAGTATTCGGGGTAGTTTTTTTAAAAAAGAAATTTATAAAAAATATTTTGAATGGAGGTTGATTTGATCAAATATTTTTAGTTATATTTATGGTTTAAATTAAGATTGAATAAAAAGTTGTTTAGTGTGTTTAGTTAAAAATATTTTTTAATTAAAAAAGATATATATTAATATTGATGGTTTTTTTATTAAAATATTGTAAATTTAATTATTATTATTATATCATGAAATAAATAATACTTTATGAAAAAGTTTTTTTTATTGTCCCATTAAACTATTTACAATTTCATCACGTATAAAATTTACCTGAAAAAGTTTTTAGTATCCATTGCTTTCTAAGCATGTAATAATATCAGCTAAAATTCATTAGGAATAAAATTAAAAATGCGATTAAATTCTATAAATGCTACGTTATCATGCGATTTCTTTATATAAATTCTATATTATTATATAATTTTTTTCTAATATAATTATACAGTGTCATGAATAAATAAATAGACCTCTGTTTCCATTCTTCAAAACACATTTTGATATGATAAGTGTGTGCAATTATAAGTGTACTATGAATTTAAATACCCACATAAACATAAACTGCATATTAAAAATACAAGTAATCATTATATTTTGTGTTGGTAATTTTTTTTTTCAATAAATAGAAATAGATATTCGGATTCGGATGTAAGCAATCAATTGCAACAATACAATTCTCCTACAAATTACGTTTCCTCTCTTTTTCACAGAAATGATAAATGGTAAACTCTGCTTCCTAATGTCCAAGTTGGGTTCAAAAGATGATTCTGATTACCGGCTATTTCAACTGTACAAAAAATCAACATTAATTTTTCAAGGCTCGCTCGAACAGGCCCCATCTACAGTCCATTCATCTGTTGATTTAATTCGTTTTTAGTAATCTACAATCTAGGAATCCGTAATATGCATAAGAATTCATTAAAATTTATACAAAAGAAAAAAAAAAAAAACCATATTCATTGCTACCCGAAGAACAGCTGAGAATCAGTTACTAGGGTAAACTGATGACTGAACATGGTGTTCCAAGTGCCACCTCCATCATTCCGAGGAGAAACTCAATTCATCAATAGATATGGATATTTTGGATTCCATGATGTCATCGGTTTTTACATCTTCAGACTTGATGCCATTTTCTTCTTTCCCTTCTGCTGCATCTATACACTCCTGGAATCTGAAGCAACTAATGAGGTGATCGTTTGTTACCCCTGCTACCTGCATGAACGAGTAGATGACTGTGGGCCCCACAGAGCGGAACCCTCTTCTTACAAGGTCCTTGCTTATCGCATCTGCTTTGGGAGTTTTCGCAGGGACCTGTCGAGGATACCGGAATCTGCTAACTATAGGCTTGTAGTTCACAAAGCTCCAAATATACTTGTCAAATGACCCAAACTCATCAATGACCTGGCATCAACAAAACCTGTAAAAAGTTAATTGCAAATGATAATCATGGCAAATATATGGAGTAAGTAATCATGGCTGACTTCATTAACAAAGTTAAAGGGGTTAAAGACTGGAAGTCATCAAGTCAGATAAATCATTTGTAAGTTACCAACCAAGCAAGCTGGCATCTTGAAGAAAAGGAATAATTAGGTTGCATGAGCAACTCCTGAGATAAGATAAAGTTATCAAGGTCAAGCTGTTTGGTTGTAATAGTATAGTTTGTCCTATATGGTTCATGCAAATTGCAGGGGAAATCAGGACCACCACTCAACTACTTTTCACCAAACCAAACTGATCGAGTAATCATTAAGCTCACATTATGTGCCATTTAATACTTTCACAAATAAGAGAACATCATGAGCGGTCCCCATTACGACTGCACTGATCTAATTAAGGTAATCAGCACTAGGATATTGAAGCACAAAACGAGCTCTACCAGTTATGATTTTTAACACTCATCTAAACTCAGGGTAACGTCAAAAACCAGGATTAAATTTGGCTTTATTTGGATGGCCAGGCTACTCTTTCTATCTTCCACATATAAGCACAATTTACAGTGTCCTATGTAAACACATCTTTCTGCTATTCAGAATAAATCAATGCTTAAAAAATGAGAATCTACCTTGGATATTTGGCGAGCATTCTCAATGATAGCACGGAGCTTAAGCTCTGATAACAGGGAAGCTGCAGTGCTTCCAGGTGCTATGATCTTCTTCTCATTAAATTTTGAGACTGCAATTGGATCAAAATCTGCAAAAACTTCCCTGCAAATAAAAGTTTTTTATAAACTCTATCTAGCAATACAATTCAGACAAGGAGGAGACTGCAACTAAAAGGACAAATGATGTGGACAGTCAGAGTTCATCGATGAGCATGTTGGTTGTTGAAACATATAGGAACTTGGATAGGCAAAGTACCTAAACATGTGCCTTTTACTTAGAATAGCAGGCCAGGTAAGTTCAGCCAAAGCACCTGAAAGGACAAGAAGCTCAAACAACTTCCTGCATGCGGACAAAAGTAGCAAGCAAATAACAGTTAAAACAGATCATCATACCAGGAACGACAGATCTTTTAACAAGTAGACAGATGCGAACAATATTGCAATTACATACCTGTCATCATGTACTGGGAGTCCCCATTCTTCATCATGGAAAGCGGTATAACATGGATCTGGTTTCAATATGAAAACCAGTCAGCAATTAAATCCAAAATAAGCATGGCTAAAGCATGTGGACAATCCTATATAGCAAATCGACATGCTTAAGTAACACATGACACAACAATTCCTAAGTGACATTTATATGCTTTGATTATTACCTCCATCAAACATGAAATTGAATCCAGTCAATATTTACAAAAGCCAAGTGCACAATGTCTTTCATTTTTTTGCAGAAATGATACAAGAAAGCAATTTCAATTTAACAGACTTGTGCATTCCTTTCTAACACCAACGTAAGTAAAAACATTGGATGAGGCAGATTATACAACAGCAAGGAAAAGAGAATGAAAAACTGCATAATTTCATTATGTAATCAAAATATTTACTCTTAAGACACAAAACAGAAAGCACAAACATACAGCAAGTATCCATGTTTGTGGAAAAAATTCCAAAAATCAGAAAAAGCATATGCTCCACTTTATCTACTATTAAATAGTTATGGTTGAAAGGAAAAAAGCTTGTAAATCTAAAACAGACAGTCCAAGTCAATAAATCAGCATGATGGAAAGTAAAAATGCCTACCTATGGAGCTATAGCCTGATAGTTTACATCAAATTCTTAAAATCTACTACAAAGAGCACTTGGCAAGCTTTACAAATTAGGAGTAGCATCAAATTATATTTGTTATATTAACACAACACTTGTTTAGAACAATCCATAAATAAATCAAGCCCAGTTTTCGGCTGGTTTAACTCAGTTCTTTAGCAATTGTAATTGACCTCCAGTTAATAAAATGAGGTTCAACTTGGTAATTGAACCAACTTTTATGAGGTTTGATTCCAACTAGAAATCACGGTTAACTGAATGTCTGAACCCAGTTTCAGAAACAGCATTTGAGTGAAGCAGCAGAAAGCAGGGCGGCATCATCTATTCAACCAAAACCATCACATATCATATAAATGTCTCGCCTTGCAATGCAACTCCATATAAGCACTACGAATAGCACTAACTATAGCACTTCCAAAATAAGTTTCATTTTGGTGCTGGGAACTTAAAAGGCATGTAAAACATAACTTCCAAAATAAACTACCCAAACCTATTCCACATTCATAGCATTAAACTCAAACGAGATCTCTTGTAAATTTTTTATATGGTTCAGAAAGACAAACTGATAACAGTTAATATATACAGTTTGCAAGGCTCTACATATTATCAGTGTCACAATTCAACTGTATCTTTCATAAAAAAAAGGGAAAAAATTAAATCAAAGAAGTGAGAACATACCAGTATTTGGTGTCACCCAGGCACAACTTTTCTTGGACTGTGAACCATCAGAAGAAGGTAGAGATTCTAAACCCCCATCAGAAACAACACTTCTTGGCTTTGAAACATACTGCTTCCTTCTAGTCCCTACATTATTTGACCGAATCAACCTCCCAGTAGATGCTCGGCTATGAAATGAATCAGTGGAGGCATCGGATGAACAAGAAGCATTTAGTGACAAATTCGAATGCAACAACTGTTCATGGCGGCGAAGCACTGAAGAAAAATTGCCAGAAAGTGATTTGGGGGATAAATTACCGACAGTGGGCACCGTAAGGACTTTCTTCTCTTCCCCTAATTTAACCTCCTCAGACGATTTCCCATCCTTTCTTAATTGCTTTGAGGCAGGTTTCCGAGCACCCGTCAGTGGCCCTGCCTTAGTGTTTCCAGTAGGTCCCAACACAGGCCTAGCCTCAGAGTCAGCCACATTCATTGACCTCACTCTTGGAGCTCCTGACATTGTCCAAACCAACTTCAATTTGACACTGTTTTTCAAGAGATCTTCAACTTGTTTGCCTCAAAGCCACCCAAGATTTCCAAATTTATCAAGCTTCCCTCAAATCCTCCTCAAATTAAACAAAATCACCAGAAACCCACCAAGAGAATTCACTAAGACCCCATTTTGCAAAATAACCGAAGCTCCAACCAGCACAAAACGATTACATATCACAAACCCATTACAGTTCTCCACCTCCAGTACCCACATTCACCAGCCAAACCCTGAAGCTCCCAAAAAATATCTTACCTTTTCAACAAATTTACACTTCAACCACCACTAGGGCTCACTCCACTGAACCTCAAATAAAAACACAAAAATCCCTTAACTTTTCCCCTCAAATCAGCCCCAAAAACTCACTTTTAAAAGCAACCCACTTCAAAACACACCAAAATAACTTCAACTATTCATCAAAGACAGGATTTTTATACACTACAAGAACAAAAAAAATCATGGTAAACTACAAAAGGCCCTCCACTGTATATTCAAAATACGCCTCGAAACACAATGATTCCATTCTGCATTGTTAAAAACGAGATGGAAAGAGAGAGAAAGGTACTGTTACCTCCTTAAAAAAGGTAAGTTTTTAAACTGTGTCGTTTCAGTCAATCCAACACCACCACATGGTAAATAAAGCTGACACATTTCTCTACACTACTTGGAATTTTCTTCTTTTTTTTTGTTTTGTTTTTTCTTGAGAAAAATGGAAGGGAAAATTGCAGAGAAAATGTGATCTATTATGGAAGAGAATTGAAGTCTCTCTATTTCTAGAGATAGAAAGTGAGAGCGAATGAGCGAGTGAGAGAGAGAGAGAAGATTGGGGTTCTTGGTTGAGGGAGGGAGTGATGTTGACTGGGACAGTCGGTTTAGAGCTGTAATTTACTTGCTGTCTCCGGTTTTTATCTTATGCTTTTCTTGTGTCTCACCCTAGATTAAAAAAAAAAAAATTGAAAAGGTTGTCAAAGATCACAATTGTTCATTCAATTGATATTTATTAAAAAAATATATATAATTTATTTTATTTTATTTTATTTTTTATATTATTCATGTTTCTTAAAAAATAAATAGATGAATGGGTATTTTAAAAGGTTAGTTTTAACATTAATTAAGAGGGATGAGTCTCTAATTTATTATTATATAATTTTTAAAGATTGAATTTATTCGAAATTTACTTTTTAATACTCAAATGGTTTAATATATGATATTTTATTAAAACTTTTAAGTTGATTTTAATTCAAAAAATTCAAACAACTCTTAAAAAAATTAAAATGCTAAGTGCTACCCCCTTATGTTAGCTTTTCTATGTATTTTGATTTCTCAAGATTGCAAATTAAATTTTTGATCAAGTTTTAAAGAATTTATCTATCTATCTACCTACTAGATGCATGATCCTTTATGATACTCTTATCCCTTCAATTTGGAGTATTATGGTGATAGATAAGTTGAAGTTGAGATGGATGATTTCACCAACAAATGATGAGTGTAATTGCATATAAAATATACATGAAAAAAAAAAGTAATAATGTCTTTACATGGACAAAGAAGTCATTACATTATTTCATTTTTTTTAATGGGTAAATTCTAAAGTTAGATTAGATTATGATAAACTCAAATTTAACAGATCTAAAAATTCTTGAGGATCCATCTCTCTTGGGCTCATCATACAAGGGAATGGCCTGCCTCCCTTGCGTCCAGCTTAGGGAAAAGCTCAGCCTTCATAGACTCGTCTACATTTTATATCATACTATCTTTATACCTCTAAGTGTATGAAGAATCTCTCAATGACCTACCATATTTTCATCATATTAATGTTTGTGTAAGATATTTTTATCTTTCATTAAATTTTACTAAAGCAAGAATACACTTTAGCATATTCTTTTCATTAAATGACAAGATTCATATATTGTAAATACCTTATGAATCCTTCAAGCTTTAGGTTTACAATTTTTATTCTATGTTGCATACATATTTTCTAAGCATATCCCTATATAATATTATTGCATTTTCTCTATCTAAAAAGATACTTAAATATTTGAGAGCCCCAAATCTATATGTAAAAAAGACTTTTTGCAAACATTAGCCATCAGCCACCTTGTCCTACTAGTCATCTTGACTAGGAAGAATGGATCAAATTGTTATAATCAAGATATTAACTGATTATCCAACAGGTCTTACTCTAAAACTACTTGGATTTTTTTTAGAAGATCATCATTAGCGTCATCTATGAGAACTGATAAAAAATTCATCAATTTTTAAAGCTTGTTTTTGATATTTTCAGGTCATTTCATAACTCCACAACCTTTCAAAAATAGGATGGACTTAGTCTCCCTAATATGATTGCATAATTTACCTTGGAATGGATCAACTCGGTCTCTCTAGTGTGATTGCATAACTCTTTAAAGATGAGATTGACAAGAAGGCTTTTTAGGGCAACAACCCCACAACCTTTAAAGGATGGGATGAACATAGTCTCCATAGTACTATTGCACAATTTAACTTGAAAGGGATTTACTTAGTCTCCCTAGTATGATTGTATAATTTACCTTGGAAGGGATGAATCTAAAGCCTCATTGGCGTGATTGCACAACTCTTTAATTATGAGATTAGCACGACAACTCTCTAATATAGTTACATTATTCTTCAAGAGATGCCTAAAGGTTTCTCACCAATTTATCAATGGTTAATCTCGAATCCTCTATTCTCCAGTCTCGGACTAATATATTCTTCAGGTGATGCCAAAGGGTCTCTCATCAATTCGCAGGGGGTTGATCTCGGATCCCTCATTCTTTAGTGCAGTCTTGAAATAGCATATTTTCCTGGTGATACCTAAAAACCCCTTACCAATTTGTTATGAGTTGATTTCGGATACCCTATTCTTTAGTCTCGGACTGGTACAGTCTCTAGGTGATGTTAAAGGGCCTCTTACCAATTCATAAAGGATTGATCTTGGACCTCTCACCTCTCCAATGTAGTCTCGAATTGGCACCACTCTTCAGCGGGGGGCTCTCATGCCCTATGTCATCTTAGGGAGGTTATATACCTCTCACAATCCATTGATCACTCTTCAATGAGGGGCTCTCACGCCTCATGTCATCTTAGGGAGGTCACATATCTCCCACACTCTAATGCCACATCTCTTCTTGAAAGTGGATTGACTTGGTCTCCTTAGTGCAGTAGCGCAACTCTAATAGGAATGGATTGATCAAAGATATCCCTAGTGCAATAATACAACTTTTTAAGAAAGGAATTGACTTAGTCTCACTGGTATAATAATATCACCCTCAATGGGTTTCCATCAGCCTCTGATAAATTTACTAAGTATGTTTTTCATTCTCTAATAGAGGTTGAGTTCCTCTAAAGAGAGTTCCCCCAAAGGGAGTTGAATTCCTCTAATAAGAGTTTCTCTAATGAGAGTCCCTACAACGAGTTCGGAGATGAGAGTTCTTTTAAAGAAATTTTTCTAAAGGGAGTTGAGTCCCTCTAAATGGAGTTTCTTTAATAAGCTTAGAGATGAGAGTTCCTCAAATAGGAATTACTCCAAAAGGTGTTCCTCCAAAAAGAGTTGAGTTCCTTCAATGGAAGTTCCTCCAATGAGAGTTCCTCTAATAGGAGTTTCTCTAATGAGATTTCCTTTAAAGGGAGTTGAGTTTCTCCAAATAGCAATGAGTTCGGAGATGAGAGTTTTTCCAAATAGAGTTCCTTCAATAAGTTCGGAGATGAGACTTTCTTCAAATGGAGTTTCTTTAATGAGTTCAAAGATGAGAGTTCCTCCAATGAGTTCAGAGAAGAGAGTTCCTTCAATGAGAGTTGAGTTTCTCCAAACAGAGTTCCTTCAAATGGAGTTTCTCTAATGAGTTCAAAGATGAGATTTTCTCCAATGAGTTCACAGATGAGAGTTCCTTCAAAGGGAGATCTTCCAATGAGTTTTAAATGAAAGTTCCTTCAAAGGGAGTTCCTCCAATGAGTTTGGAGATGAGAGTTCCTCAAATAAGTTCCTCTAATGGGTTCCTCCAATAGGTTCCTCTAATGGGTTTTCCTCAACAACTTAGAAATATTTCTAAGTATAAACTCTTTCTCTATAGGTTTTTCTACCTATTAAAATTTTTTTCTAAATATGTATTCCTTTGTTTCACTTTACGCTTCTAGAAAATGTTCTACATGTAGGTTCCTTCATGGTTCCCCTCTACATACTTAGAAATTTGTTTTTTTTTAAATATGGTGCGCACCTCTATATATGAGTTCTTTGGTAAATTACCTTGGGTTTCCACCTTTATTCTCATATGAAGAAAATCGATAAACTCGTTATATAGGGTATTTTTACAAGTCTTCATGTATAAATATCACAAAGACTTAAGGACTACTAATAAACCCAAATTTAATTGGCCTAAAAGACCTTGAGGACCCACCACCCACCTTTCTTGGGCTCATCCAAAGAAAGGATCAACCTCCCTTAGGCTCAACCAAGGAAAGAACCCGCCTCTCTTGGGTCTAACCTAGAAGAAGAGTTCAGCCTTTATGGACTTAATTATATTTTGTATCCTACTCTCCTTACACTCCTAGGTGTATGAAAAATCTTCCAAGGGCTTACCATATTTACATCGCATTAATGTTTATATAAGACGTTTTTATCCCTAATTAAATTCTATCAAGGCAAGATTACACTCCATCTTCTCCTCTCCACAAAAAAAAATATATTCATGGGTTATAAATATCCTATGAATCCTTCAAGCTCCAAGTTCACAGTCTTCATTATATATATATATATATATAGAGAGAGAGAGAGAGTCTATCTCTCTAGAATATTATTGTACTTTCTTTTTCTAGAAAGATATTTACTTAAGTATTTGGGAGTCTCTAAATTTACAAAATGAGACCTTTTACAGGTACTGGCTACCAGTTATATTGGTTAAGGAGAATGGATCAGATTGCTAGAACCAAGATAATGACCGATCATCCAACACATAAATCTTGTTTCTAAGTTACTTGGATTTTTTAGGACATCATCATATTGTTATGTCTTAAGATTGTTAAGACTTTTTGAAAAAAAAATCGAAGTGATGTATAGCTTCCAATGTTGTTAAAATCGAGATTTAACTCGTAAATTTGTACAATTTTACGAGTTAATATATGCTTAACGTGTTGAATCGCTTTAAAAACTTGAAAATTGATAAAATTGGGTTGAAATCAGTTAAAATCGGTAAAATCGCAAAAAATCATTAAAAATCATGATTTTAATACCGATTTTACGATTTCAATGTAGGAAGAAATTTTAGGCCACTTTTTTTTGATATCGAGATCTGCTTATAACAGTTCAATGTTGAAAATTGTACTCGTATATGCTGACATGTCAATAATTACATACTGTTGTCCATTCGGGTTATTATAATGAAAAAAAGTAGTCTCTCCCTCTATATTGATTAGGGTTAACCTGCAGGTGATTAAAATGCAATCCAAAATTTCATGTTTATTGTTTTTTTCTTTTAATATTCCACTTCCTATTAATTTCTTTTAACTGGTTGATAAATAAACAAACAAAAAATGAATCTTATCAATTGTTATTTTTCATTTTAGTTGATTTCCAGGTTATCTCTTCGATCAAATTGTCATAAAGAGTGAACTCCTTCCTTGACATCTTCAAGGGCATATATAGAAAAAAAAAATGGCCCAAAATAAAACGTGTTTTCTTCCTTATTTTTCTGTTACGACTGCAATTAATTTCTTTTTCATTATGCTTTTTGTCTATTTTATACTTGAACTATGTATGAATTTTTATTTAAACCATGTATTCCGTGTATTTTAAGATATTTGAACTATATATGAATTTTTATTTGAACCATGTATTTTAAGGTGCTTGAACTATATATATATAAAAAAATTCCTTACGATTTTACGATCCGTTTTTATGATCCGAGTTTATTTTGTATTTTTTGTGCCGTGTTAAAAATACGTTTTTGACAACCTTGATAGCGTCTACCATATGGGAAAATTTTATGTATATACATAGCACTTGTTATTATTGTATGTCATTTAACACTCTATCATAGATTATTTATACCTTATTTTAGTGAAGTATCCATGCGGTGTTCATCATAATGAATGAGATTCTTTCATTTCTAGGAATAAATTTGAAGATTTAGTTGATCTTTTAAATCGCATCCTCTTCAAATACAATATGAAATTAGGAATTTAGGAAAGCCCCACCTTCCCATATGGCAAACTAAAATATATCTACTTTGTGAGTCACTTTGGTTCTACTAGGGCTTTGATGCAGATATTTATTAAATTTTGGATCCAACAACTCTAACAATTCCTTTCTTTTGCCGTGTCAAACTTTTATAGAGATGGTGCGTACACGATCAGGTAGCTGGCGAGGTCTTTCTATTTCTGTCCATTGCAACTTCCCAAAAGGAAACAGCTTCACATTCCTTTCGCTGATCCAAGAAAAGCATTACTAAGGTGAGCTATCTTCTCTAAATGTCTTGTCACCGCAACTTTCTAGTAGGCTTTTAGGCTGAAGTTGCAGGCTAAGCATCAAACTCCAAATAGTAAAAGCCAAAAGGGAGTCAAGGGAGTCAAGCGTGCCGCAAGAACTTTTAGACTGAAGTTGATCAATGATTTCGTATTCATGCCAGATTTCAAAAGGATTAGCTATACAGCAGTGGTTAGCAATCAAGAGAGGAATAAATTGGCAATGGGTCGCTTTTTGGCAACCAATTTACATCTGCATGCCTTCAGATTTTTTGGCAAATCTATAGGAAGTGACCGCTCTTGAGACTTTACCCTCACTACCTGCCTGCTGCATGGCTGCCTGTCAAATATATATTAATTTTATTTTTATTAACGTGAATATCCAATTAACTTACGTACATCTCGAACCCTAAAATCACCCCTAAAATCACCGTGGATGTCACGGGACAGGCAGATGCAGAAGGGCAGCAAGGGCAGCGTGGATTTCACGGGTCATGCAATGCAGCAAGGGCAGCAAGGTCAATTAATCTCCTGTGTACTGTGTACTCTGCCATGCTCATCCAGTAAATTAACGTTAAATTCAGTGACGAGGCAAGTTAGTAAAAGAAAGGGAAGATCAGTGAAGATCGTGAGTGCCGCAGTCTTCACTTCCCAGGTTAGGGAAGTGAAGAGAAGAGTGACAGGTTCCATCTTCACATGCAGGAGATGCTTCGGATCTGCAGACTGCAGCTTGATCATTGGCATATCCCGTTTGGGCTGGAATCAACAAATTTTTATACCAGCTCGCATTATACACTTTCCGGCCATATCTCAGAGCAATTAGCATTAAGAGAGGTATTACAGTCATTGCATGTGAATCAGCGAATAGAAATGGGCAGGTGTCGTGAAATGCAAGGCTGATCTTTGATTGTGAGGGCTCCTGTTTTCTAACATGAACGAATTTTTGCCTTCAAAATTCATATGCTAAAGTGGAGCTCACACTCTTTCCCCCTCCCCCCAGCATATTCCAAGGCAAACACGGACAACCACATAACCAGAAGAGAGAAAGGCAGGCAAAACAAAGACAATCGAATTAGCATCAAGCAGTTCTTTAGACATCTTTGAAACAAGCTCAAGTCAGACAAATTTTGAGTGCATAGTAAAACTTGCTAGGCCAATATCTGATTCTTGAAAACGGAAGAAACAATTTTTAATGCTGAAATACCTATCTGAAACAGAGTATTGCAACTGGCAATAAAACCAACCAACCACCTTCCCCGTTATCCCAGAAACAGTTATAAGATCCGGAAACTGCATCTGCAAGCATATCAAAAAAAAAAAAAAAGGAAGAAAAGAATTAGTAAGCTCATGAATTAGCAGTAGCAAGGCATATGTGTGATGATCGATATATAGGCATGCATGTCCAAAATAACTTATAGCTATAGCCATAGTTTTGAAACCCGGCCCGGCAAGCCGACCCGGGGCTGGAACCGGGCCGGGTTGAAGAAAAAACAAGGAAAGGAAAAATCCGGTGTGACTTGGCTGACCCGGTCAAAAACTCGGCTTCAACCCGTTGACTTTTGTTTTTTTTTTAACTAAAACAACGTCATTTTGATTTTTATAAAAAAAAAGAATTAACCCGGACGACCCGGTTAAAACCCAGAACCCGGGCCGGGTCTAAAAACTATGGCTATAGCAGTTCTAAGCATGGCTGTTAGAATCTTACGATTAACAATTTGAATCTTACAATTCATCTCGATTCACATTCAAAACAATGTGAAACATGGGTTAAATCTCAGGTGCACATGAATCTTGTGAATCAGTCATGATTCAATTCAGTACTATTCATTGCTTTTTACGATTCTAACCCTCTAATAGAAAATGAAAGTAAAATGCATAATTTTAAAAGAGATGGTAAGAATAGGAAGCTTTAGTCTAGAGGTCATGGATGACAAAAACATATGAGCAATTTTCTTTAACAAATATGTCTACTTGAAACTGAAACAGATTATAAATTAATTTTTCACAAAGAAAGAAAAGGGTGAAAGAAAGCAAGAGTCTCAAAGACCACAAGAATGACAAGGGTGATATCAACATTAGGAAAGATTATTTAAACTAGGAAATTTAGCAGTATGCCAGTTAGAAGGTAGATTTAGATGTATTTTTACGTTATTGAGTTGTTAGAATGATCAAGAACCGATGAATAATATGTTGAATTTTGAGACTGGGTCATTTGATGACCAGGAACTAATAAATTAAATGAATTGATGCACATTTTGTTTAGTAAATGATCATTTTTAACTTTATTTAGTAATGCTAGTTATCTTTTATTGTGCCGTTTTCATTTGTTAATGAATCTTATGATTCACGATTCCAAAAATGGGCTTTCCGATTCAGGAGTCGAATCTCAATTTAACAACCATGATTCGAAGTAACACACAACTTAAGCAGTGGCAATCCCCTCCTGCTGTATCTAAATTTGGCACCAATAAGATGGAGAGCTGAGTTGATACTGGAAAAAAAAAATTAAAAAAGTAGGGAAAAGAAATCTAGTATAGTCACAACAGCCAGACTTAGCAATTAGTTTAAAAACATCATAAGAACTCTTAAGGGAGCCTTGAAAGAAGCTTCTCTTTCCATCTAAACCTAGACAAGCCCAACCAGAATTATAAAAGGATGATTTATTGGTTATGACAATATATGCCATAGTCTCATAGTAGATTTCCTTGAAGGCTATACAATACTTGCCTATTCAAAGAATGCAGTAACCCAATTTGAAGACCTGCTTGCGGTATTCCAAGAAGTTCCATACGAGTATGATTTTACTTGCTAGAACACCAGTGAAAAAACAACCAGTATGCAAAAGATAATTGAAGTTTATATTTCGAAATAAGAAAAACACAACCAGTGTTCCCAAGAATTATTAAAGCCATCTAATGATATTTCAAAAGAAGCATACAAAAAAAACAAAAAGCATGCATGAAATTTTTTATGGTCAATCTAACAAGGTTACAGATTAAGTATATCCCAGCATTACCATCCTCAGCACCTCATTCTCATCTGAATCATTTTATGCCATCACCCCCACCCCCCTTTTCATACACACATTGAAATCCATATTTTTTAAGGATGTCATGTTCCAGAATTTGCAATATTATCACCTTTTGTAGGACACCTTTTCCACAAACTAATCTAAATCATATGTAGACTACAAGCAACAAATAACAAATAACAAAAAAAAAGGCCTGCTAAGAATACTATAAACAACAACTCAGGCTAGTCAGATTTTTCATCTTGGTGGTGGTAGTAGTAGCACATACCAATAGTTTTAGTAAAGGGAAAACATTGTTGGATAGAACACATTAAAAACAAGGACTCAATCACGAATTGCATGGAATTGTACGAAAAGAAGAAAATAAAAGGAAGACATACCCCAGTAGACCCCTGCCAGGCCAGACTCTAGGAGTCACTGATAAGTTGATGGGAGCACCTTGCCTCATAACTATCACTGGTACTGCATGACCCTGATTTGCCTGAGCCTCAGAAGCAAGCTTTTGCAAAAGATTCTCACCAACTTGATATTCCACAGTACCAAATTTAACAAGTTGATCTCCAAGTTGCAGACCATCCTCTGCTGTTGGGGATGCATCAGCAATTTCATCAACCACAGCAAAGGGTATGCTACCCATCATGTCCACATCCATGGAACTGGGGGAATCTCTAAGAACAACATTGTGGGAAGTTGCAGATGGAACAGCATTGCCAACCACTGAGTTTTGATTATTTGACACCCCATCATTTCCATGCAAGTGAGGAAGAACTAGTCAGTCAACTTATCACAGAGAAGAAGCCAATTTCTTATTGAGATATAGCATAAGTATTTCTATCTTGAAGTATAGAAGTTAAGCAGAGATAATTGGCTCGTGGGAAACATATCAACTCTATTATAGATATGAACAGGAAGCGATCAAAGATGACTGCCAACAGAAAATGTGTTTTTCTAAAAAAAAAAAAAAACATGAAAATAAAGATTGATCATCATTTAATCATTTGATTAGTTTTGTATTTTGTTCCTCTCCAATGAAGAACATAAGCACAGTTAACTACTTGTCATCATTCAATACAAACGAGGCAAGTATTTGTACTGCAAGTCCATGCCCAACATGCAATGATAATTGAGAGAAATTATGAGCAAATAACATTGCTCAATTAATAACATTATTACATATCTACGTACCTGAATCTTTGGTTGCAAGCCTGGCTGAATGCAGAACTTGTATATTCTCATTTATTTTCTCTGTAATCTCCTTATGATCATTCCGCAGCTCTATTGATACAAAACACAAAAAAAAAACTACAGAGATTGAAGTAAAAAAAAAGTAAGGGAAAGGGAAAGGGAAGGGCAGTACCAGCAAGACGGTGTCGTTCAGCTCTAACGACTGGAATATCAATATCCGACCGAGGAAAACCCTAGAATTTTTTTTAAGAAATAAATTAAAACCAAAAATACTCGGCAAATCTTAACAGCCACGGATACATAAAACCCTAAAAAAAAAAGACGAAGAAGAGAATTTATGTGCCTCAGAATCGACGAGGTTGCCGGAGAGACCAGGACCGCCAGGCTGACAGAGGCGGTCGATGATGACATTCATCTCAGTTTCCAAAGCACTTCTCTTCTCCATCAGTTTCATTGTTTGTGCTTTCAAGTTCGCTCCCACCATTTTATTTTCTTTTTGAGTCTCCTTTTTGGAGGAGGATAAGAAGAAGAAAGAAATTCAAAATTTGTGATGAGTCTTTGAATTTGTTCGTTCTGGACTGGGATGGGATGGGATGGCTTCTCATGCCTGCTTGGGATTTTTCAATAACGACATGTCATTTGCTTCATAAACCTACAGTCCTTGCATCTTGCCACCTTCTTGTTCACTGTCGTTGGCTGATTAATTTCTATTTATGTCCTTCGAAATTTAGCAATTTGGCATGCCTCATGCCTATTTAGGAAAATGTTGAGTTGTGTTTTCTTGTGATTACTGTAAAGATCACGATTTGTGTGTGTGTGTGTGTGTGACAATTTTGAGGGAATAATTAATCAAAAAAAACTCTAACACGATAATAAAAAAAAATTATACAAGTAGTTTTGATAAGAATTTAGGATTAAAGCATTTATTTTTCTTATAATTTTAAGTTCAAGTCTTGTGGTTACTAATATGATGGCCACTAGAGATTTACATGGTCGTTAACTTTAAGGTCCGTGAGATTAGTCGAGGTACATGCAAGTTGGCCCGAACACCCATGTTAATAAATAAAAAAACATTATGCAACTCCAATTAGTTTACTATTCATTCCTATAATAAAATTATTTTTTTTATCATTGGAAGAAAAAAAAAATGAAATGTCTTGGTGTTCATGTAATTTGAAATTTTCACGTGACATATTGACATGTTGGTTATTAAAAAATTGTCTAGAGGTTTTAAATCTTTTCTAAATTTTCAAATTAATAAAATAATTAAATTACTTTCCTTTAAAAAATATAAAGTTGATAACTAATGGTTTGAGTGTACTTGAATAAAATATCATTCTTTTTATTTTTTTTTAAAAAGATAGGCTCCTTGGTTTAGCCTTGTAATCCGATATATACCTAATACAACTTTTTAAGTCAATGTGCACTTATGATTGTCTATCTTGGCCCTTCCCTAGATTTTTTTTTTAATATATATATATTAAAATAAAATTATTTTTAAATAAAAAAATTATAATAATATTTTAAAATTATACAATGAGACTATATCTTTTAAATAACATCAAAGGTTTTTAGAGTAATGTTAGCAATTATTTTATGGATAATTTTATATATGAACCTGTATATTTTTAATCTCTGGTATGAGAAAAGAAAGAAAAATCATTGGATTATGATGGTAGAGAGAAAAAATTAATTTTGATATCGATTTTGACCATCAAAATTGTTGACTTGGTGTCAACGGGTTCTATTTGGTTAGGAGAATTTCGCTTAGGTGTTTTTTTACCTCGAAATTGCTTAAAAACCAAATTCAAACTCGGGAATATTTTTTATTTCGGGGTTCTGTGTGTGTGTGTTTTTTTTAAGGTCATTTACGTGTTTGTTAAGGTGTTTAGGTTCTTTTCTAGTTGTTTTGAGTCAAAATAAGTTTTTGTGTAAAAATACATAAATCTTGTTTTTTCGATTGATATAACGGCCGAAATCTAGGGAAAATCAGGCGATGCATCATCTAAAATTTTTGTTTTCAAAAAACATTAGGTTAGATGATATGTCATCTGCCCTAATTGAGTTTTTTTTTTTAAATAGAGCCACCCGCGAGCCTTTTCTAAATGGGCTAGGCCTAGCAATGCTTAGCCTTATTCTTTTTTTTTTGTCTTTTAAAAAATTATTTTTTATATATATTTTTTAAATAATTTTTTAAATTAATACCACTACTCTATGATTTTTTATTTACCTCTTTTTAAATAGTGGTTATTTTTTAATTATTTTATGTGTATTTAATTTTTTAAGAGGTTATTCTAATTTATCTATATTTTTGTATGTTTTGTATAATTGAAATTTATTTTTAAAGATTAAAAATATTTATTTTTGGATAGAATTTGTATTAGGTGCAACTTGCGAGATATTTTTTGTCTTTGATTTTAATCAATCAATTTTATATGTGTCTATTTTTACTATTATTTAATAAAATTAAGAGGTATTTTAATTAACAGAGTCATTGAACACTATTGAGTAAATGGCTGGTGTAGCGAGATTAAATATCTTTATCTACTTCTGCCTCTTGACTTTTCCATATATGTATTTAGTTATTGTTAATGATTTTTTTTTTAATTTATTGACATAGATGATTCTTGATTTATTTAATTAGACGTGTATATAAAATTTTCAATTTACACTTAATATTTTTATGTAAAAAAGGTGTAAAAAAAGCCTACATGTTCAACTTTTTTATTAGAAAAATAATATCCAGCCTGCGGCTGAGCATAGGTGAAATAACTATTTATAGCTTAACAAAGTGGTATCAATTTGTAATTATCCTACTCCATTTTATTATTTAATAACTAATCGATTATCTAGTTTTATCTTATCAACATATAGGGTAATTCTTCTAGTATAAGGTCTACAAATTCAATTAGGTAAACTCGATTTTACACGTTTTATACTTTTTGACTCGTAAAATCGGATGATTTTACGAGTCAAAACTCGTTTTTAATAACCTTGGATCCCATTTTACGAGTCAAAACTCGTTTTTAATAACCTTGGTCAGCACACTAAGCTGGTGTCAATGCATCATTCATGTCTATTTTAAACAATGTGTACTTGAGATGGTAATTGAACTATCATTTTATAAAAAAAATTTATAAATTTTTTTAAGTATTAAAATTAAAAATAAATTTTTAAATATTATTTTAAAATAAAAAATAATTAAACTATAACTAAAACGGCTCAGTCCTTTACTGTGGCTCAGTGCAGTTCACAGTAAAAGATGAACTGTCTTTTTTTTTTGTTTTTTTAGCTGTTTTTTTTTTGTTTTTTAGCTGTTTTTATGTCTTTATGGTTTTTTCTTTGTTTTTTTTCCCTTTTATAAAAATTTTTTTGTTTGTTAATGTTAAAATTTTTTATTTAATTATCAGACTTTCATGACACTGATCTCGGGTTTAACAGGTTAACATGATCTGACGAGTTAATCCGAAAATTTTTTTTTGCTTTTTTTTTCTTTTTAATTAGTTTTTTCGTTTACTTTAGTTTGTTAATGTTAGATTTCTTTCTAGTTAGTTATTAGATTTTCATGACACATATCCCAGGTTTCATGGGTTAACCTGGTTTCATGGGTTAACCCGTCATTTTTTTTGTTTTTTTATTTTAGTAATTTTTTTATTTAATTTGGTTTGTTAATTTTAAATTTTTTTAATTTAGTTATCAAAATTTCATGACACGGATCCCGGGTTTAACGGGTTAACTTGGTTGACGAGTTAACCTGGAATTTTTTTAATTAATTTTTTTCGTTTAGTTTAGTTTGTTAATTTTAAATTTCTTTCTATTTAGTTATTAGACTTTCATGAAAAATATTTCGGGTTTGATGGGTTAACGTGGTTTCACGGGTTAGCCCAATTAATTCTGGGTTAACCTGTCAATTGTTTTTTCTATGTAGTTATCAAACTTTCATGGCGTGAATCCCAGGTTTGACGGGTTAACCTGATTTGAAGGGTTAACCCAGTTAATTCAGATTTTTTTTCTTTTTCTTCATTAGTTTTTTTTTCTTTATGTTGTTTTTTTTCTTTTTAATTAATCTATTTAATTATCGCACTTTTATGACACGACCTTGCAGCCAGACCCACATCCAAGGCTATTAGATCTGGTGTTACCGTCATACTCACTTAAACTTGAGTCATATAAGTTTAAATTATTATTAAAATTATAAATATTACTCTTGGGTCAAGCGTTGCAGCTAGACTCAAGACTTTTGGATATATCTTTGCAGAAAAACCTAACACTCTTAGATCTTAGCCTTTTTTGATATTTTTTATGCAAGAAAAAAATTAACCCGTGGCATATGCCTTTGTTTTTTTTCCTTTTCTTTTTCTTTTTAAGCCTTTTACTATGAACTGCTCAGTGCATTCCACAATGAAAAAGTTGATGCCTTTAGTTTTTTTTTTTGCATTTTTCTTTGTTTTTTTAATTAATTGTTTTTAATTTACTTTCTTAATATTATTTTTTTATTTAATTATCAGACTTTTATGACATGGATCCCAGATTTGACGGGTTAACCTGATTTGACGAGTTAACCCAGTTGATTCAGAGTTCATTTAGATTTTTTTCTCTTTCTTCATTAGTTTTTTTTTCTTCTTATAGGTATTTTTTCTTTTTAATTAATATTTTTTTATTTAATTTAGTTCATTAATATTAATTTTTTTTTTCTATTTAGTTATTGGCTGATGCCTTTATTTATTTATTTATTTTTGCTTTTTTGCTATTTTTATACCTTTGATTGTGGAGTCCACAATGAAAAGGTTGATGCCTTTTGTTTTTTTTTCTTTTTAGTTATTTTTTTCATTTAATTTAGTTTGTTAATGTTAAATTTTTTCTATTTAGTTATCAAACTTCATGTCACGGATCCCGGGTTTGATGGGTTAACCTGGTTTCACGAGTTACCCCAATTAATTTTGGGTTAACCCGTCAATTTGTTTTTCTATTTAGTTATCAAACTTTCACGACACGAATCCAATGTTTGACAGGTTAACCTGGTTTGAAGGGTTAACCCAGTTAATTCAAAAAAATTTCTTTTTCTTCATTAGTTTTTTTTCCTTTCTGTTGATTTTTTTCTTTGTTTTTTTTAATTAATCTATTTGATTATCACACTTTTATGACACGATCTTGCAGCTAAACCCACATCCAGGGCTACTGGATCTGATATTGCAGTCAGACCCACTTAAACTTGGGTCATGCAAGTTTAATGTTATTATTAATATTATAAATATTAATCTTGGGTCAAGTGTTATAGTCAAATCTAAAACTCTTGGGTATAGTTTTATAAATAAATATAATATTTTTAAATTTTATTTTTTTAATATATATATATATAAATTAACTCGTGACATCATTCGCTAACTAGTTTAACTTATATCTTGTCAAATTTTTTGACGGATGGATTCATTATAAATAAATAGAGAAACCCACACCGAAAAATGGCCGTTATTGTAGTATCCTTGGCCACCTCATTTACTACTACTGTTGTCCGATCATCTTTCTCCTTTTCCCCGTCCTTGTTTCTCACGAAGTTGAAGTCAGCTCCTTGTCTTAGATTCACCTTTTCAGTTTCACCCTTTGATTCTTACAGAAGACGAGGAGTCAAACTCATGGCTCACTCAGCTCGTGCCACTCTTGGCCTTACTCAGCCTGCTAACATCGACGTCCCTAAGGTCAATCTCTTGTAATTTCCCCTAAAAGAATAAACCCCACATTTTGTTTCTTTGTATATTGTGTTTAGATTATCAAGATTATTGATTTTTGATGATGGTTATAAGTTTTAAAGTCAATAATAGATTTGTGTTTTTTTTGCGGTTGGAATGTTTTATTTACTTTTGTCAATGGTTTTTGTTTTTAAAGCCAACTATAGATTTGCATGTCTTTTTACATCTATATGAGTAATATTGGTTGAAACCAATCTGTGATTTTGTTTTTGTTTCGCATAAAGTTATGGTTTTGATTGATCATTAAGGGTTAAAATTCTAATCATACTGTTTTTTGTTGGTGGGGTTTCATTTCTTTGCTTTCAAACCTCCTTGATTTCGCGTCTCTACGTGTGATTTATGCCTTAAAGCTGTGATAAATATATGCGACCTGATTGGTGTTTTCCCCTGCCGATATGTGCTTTGATCAAATAATAATTGGTGAAGTTTGTGATTATTTGCATTTTGATTGTTGTTTACCGGGTACTAAAAAGATGGATCATGTGTTTGTGTAATCCTTGACAGATTGCTTTTTCTGCAAAAGAAATTGACGTGGCAGAATGGAAAGGGGATATACTTGCTGTTGGTGTTACAGAGAAAGATATGGCCAAGGATGACAGCAAGAAGTTCGAGAACTCTCTTTTGAAAAAGCTAGATGCTAAGCTGGGTGGTCAATTAAGTGAAGCCTCTTCTGAGGAGGATTTCACAGGAAAACCTGGCCAGTCATTGGTTCTTAGACTTCCAGGTCTTGGTTCCAAAAGAATCGGCTTGATTAGCCTTGGACAGTCTGCAACAAACACATATAATTTTCGCAATTTTGGTGAGGCCATTGCGGCTGCTGCTAAGACTGCTCAAGCCAGTGATGTTGGTATTGTGCTTGCTTCAACTGGAAGCATCTCGAATGAATCAAAACTTAATACTGCTTCGGCGATAGTATCTGGTACTTGTATTAGGAGTTGATGGTATTGTGTGGATTGATTGTTTCAACTGTTAGAAATAATTTATGTTGAATGGTTTAAACTGTGACAGGGACTGTGCTGGGGACATATGAAGATAATAGGTATAAGTCGGATTCAAAGAGACCTGTGCTTAAATCTGTGGATATTCTTGGTCTTGGAACTGGACCTGAGCTAGTGAAGAAGCTCAAATATGCTGAAGATGTTTCTTCTGCTGTAATTTTTGGAAAAGAGCTTGTCAATTCACCTGCCAATGTACTCACCCCTGGTTTGTACCAGCTTCCCCTTAAGGCTTGCATGCATGATGCAATTATTAGAATTACAACCTGACCTACTTCCTGTGTCTGAACTAATATTTTAATAGGTCGTAGTTCATATTTCCATCCCAAGACATAGGTATGCACCCATAATATGTGTTGAAGATTTTGAAGTAATTATGGTAGATTTGAAGCTGATTTGTTGGGAGTAAAAACAGAAAGTCAGATATCATTTCCTATAAATCAGAACCTAGCAATAATACCTATTTATGTGTAGTTAATAGCTGTCCTAATATAGATATGTAGATGCTGTATATATTCAACAATTCATTATGAAATAAAGTGAGAAGTCAGAATTTAACAACTCTCCATATGGTATCAGAGCCTAAACTGAGCCTATATTTTTTTTAGCCTATCTCTCTCTATATCAGAGTCTAAATCTGGGATTCCTCCTCTCCCATTCCCATCTGTCCTGACAATTCTAGTCACTTGCTTTAGCAGACCTGTCCAGATCAGAAAAAACACATCTGAAAACACTACAAAAGAAACCCAAATATCAGGGGAATTCCAGAGTTTACAGTCATCCTATAGACTGAATGGAAAAAACTATCTAAAGTGGTCACAGATAGTAAAAACCTTTCTCAAAGGAAAGGGAAAGATTAACCATTTGATGGACAATCCTCCTAGTCCAGAAGACCCAAAGTTTACACTCTGGGATGAAGAAGACTCCATGATTATGTCATGGCTATGAAACTCTATTATGCCAGAAGTTTGTGGGCCTTATATGTTTCTGGTTACAACAAAAGACATATGGGATGCAGTGAGATAGACCTACTCTAAAGTGAAGGATGCTGCGTTAATCTATGAGATTAAGATGAAGCTTTCAATGACCAAACAAGGTAATATGATGGTTATTGAATATTACAATACTATGAAAAGTTTCTGGTTGGAATTGGACTATTATCAGGATTTTAAGATGCAGTGTAGTGATGATGCTGCGATTTTAAAGAATTATGTAGAAAGAGAAAGGATCTTTGAATTTCTTGCAGGACTCAACATAGAATTTGATCAAATGCGAGTCCAAATACTTGGAAAGGAATCCCTGCCCTCACTCAATGAGGTATTTTCAGCAATAAGGGCTGAAGAAGGAAGGAGAACTGTGATGCTTGAGGTCCCAAATACTAAAGGTTCTGCTATGATGATAACTAATAGCAGAAACCTAAGTGATGCTAGCAGAAACCAAAATGATGCCATGAATGGTGCAAAAGTGGTGAAGACTGAAGGGAGAAAATTCTTTAAGGATGATTAGTTTTGTAACTATTGCAAGAAAACAGGTCATTCAAAGGAGACCTGCTGGAAACTCCATGGAAAACCACCAAGGATGGGGCGTAATGAAGGATACAAATGGAACCATTCAAGAGGACATGCACACTTAACAAATTCAGAAGAGGCAGCACATGAGTCCAGCACCCTAGAGGTGAGAGGATTTAACAAAGAGGAGATTGAACGCCTAAAAACCTTACTCAACACAATGGAGAAACCATCTGGATCATGCTCTCTTGCTCAAAATGGTAAAATTCCAATTTGTCATGTCTTTAGTGCCTCAAACAAGAACCATTCCAGCATCTGGGTCATTGACTTTGGTGCAACATACCATATGACTTATTCTACAGGTGCCTTCACATCATATCAACCCTGTCCTAGCAGTAAGAAAATCATAGTGGCTGATGGATCTCTAACCACAGTTGCAGGCCAGGGAACAATCCCTCTTAATCCTGTATTTACTCTTAAAAGAGTATTACATGATCCTAATCTTACTGCAAATTTGTTATCTATCCGAAAACTAATTAAAGACATAAATTGTAGTGTAACTTTCTTCCTTGATCACTGCATATTTCAGGACCTAGCTACGAGGAGGACGATTGGGCAAGCTAGAGTCAAGGATGGGCTGTATGCTTGGAGTGCAAGGCAGCAGTAGTAACTCTCTTTCTCTATCATTCATTTCAGTTAATTCTAATAAAACTGATGTTTGGAATCATCATCGTCGTTTAGGACATCTATCATTTAAGACTCTTAGGAACATGTTTCCATCTTTATTTAAAAATCTTGATGTTGAACAATTTCATTGTGAAATCTGTGAATTTGCAAAGCACCATAGAGTGCCTTTTCCTATAAGTGATTCAAGATCTGTGTCTCCATTTACTATAATTCACTCGGATATATGGGGTCCATATAACATTCCTAATATTTCAGGAGCAAAAGGTTTTGTAACATTTATTGATGATTGCACCCGAATGACTTGGGTTTACCTTCTTAAAAGAAAATCTGATGTGAGTCATATCCTTCCAAACTTTACAAATATGATAAGGAATCAATTTGGGGTTAGCATTAAGGGTTTTAGAACTGATAATGCTAGGGACTACTTTAATCAGATTTTATCATCATACTTTGAAAAAGAAGGGATTATTCATCAATCATCTTGTGTTAATACTCCCCAACAAAATGGGTTGGCAGAAAGAAAAAATAGACATCTCCTTGAGACTACTCGAGCTCTACTTTTCCAGCATCAAGTTCCAAAAAATTATTGGGGAGAAGCAGTTTTAACCTCTACGTATTTGATAAATCGAATACCTTCAAGAGTTATTGGTTTCAAAAGTCCTTTAAACTATTTGTCAGAATTCTTTTCAAAGAATAATTTTTATTTTAAAATTCCCCCAAGGATCTTTGGGTGTGTCACCTATGTTCACATTCATAAACATCAACGAGACAAACTTGATGCTAGAGCTCTTAAGTGTGTTTTCATAAGATATTCTATCACACAAAAAGGTTACAAATGTTATTATCCATCTTCAAAGAGATTTCTTGTGTCAAAGGATGTAAGTTTTAATGAAAATCAGTCTTTCTTCAACAAATCTTCTCTTCAGGGGGAGGAAAACAACACAGAAGATAAGACTAACAATGACTTTGATGACTTTGACATTTTTTCATTCCAAATCCCATCTAGGCAGCAATCATCTCCCATCATTTCACCATCCTGTGAGTCTCCAAATATTACTCTGCAGGGAGAAACTACTGTTGACAGACCTCTTCAGGTATATAGAAGAAGGATACAACCTGATTTGACTCTCTTGCAAGCCCAAGAAACCGAACCAGAGCAAGGTAATGAACTTTCTCATTCATCTCTACCTATTCCTGACCTCTATCAGCCAATTGCTATTAGAAAAGGAAGAAAAGAATGCACTAAGAGTCCCTTATATCCTATAACTAATTTTATGTCATTTCAAAAGTTCTCACCATCACACAAAGCCTTTCTCTCAAAAATAAACACCATACCTATCCCAAAAACCTTATATGAGGCTCTAAGAAATGAGAATTGAAAAACTACCATGAGAGAGGAGACGAATGCACTAGAGAGGAATCAAACATGGGAAATAGTTGAGTTACCACACGAGATGAAAACAGTAGGGTGTAAGTGGGTTTATGCCCTGAAATATAAAGCTGATGGCAGCTTAGAAAGGTACAAAACCAGGCTAGTTGCAAAAGGATTTACACAAACATTTGGGATAGACTATTAAGAGACATTTGCTCCAGTTGCTAAGATGAACACCATTTGAATTCTGTTTTCTTTATCTGCTAATCTTGGATGGTGTATGCAGCAATATGATGTTAAGAATGCCTTCTTACATGGAGAGTTGGAAGAAGAAGTTTATATGGATCCATCACCAGGATTCAGTCACTCCCTTCTTCCCAATCAAGTTTGCAGACTAAAGAAGGCACTCTATGGCTTAAAATAGTCTCCTAGAGCCTGGTTTGAAAGGTTCACCAAAGCCATGGTTTTTATGGGATATCGGCAAAGCCAATGAGATCATACTTTGTTCATTAAACACTCCATTTCAGGGGGAGTTACTATTCTGATTGTTTATGTTGATGACATTATAATAACAGGTGATGACTTTGTGGAAAGAGATAAGTTGAGAAAGAGACTTTCAGCAGAATTTGAAATCAAGGAATTGGGGAAGTTGAAATACTTTCTTGGCATAGAAGTGGCACATTCAGAAAAAGGGATTTTTATCTCCCAACAGAAGTATATTCTTGACCTTCTAAAGGAAACAAGAATGGTTGACTGTAGACCATGAGAAACACCTATTGATCTAAAGCACAGACTTGAGAATGATGAGGAAAGAGCTACAACTGACAAGGGTCAATACCAAAGGTTAGTTGGTAAGTTGATCTACTTAGCTCACACTCGTCCAGACATTGCTTATGCTGTGAGTGTGGTGAGTCAATTTATGCACAACCCGAAAGATTCACATCTCCAGGCAGTCTATAGACTCCTCAGATACTTGAAGTCTACTCCTGGAAAAGGAATTTTGTATACAAATCATGGGAATTTGAACCTTGAATGCTATACAGATGCAAACTATGCTGGTGCATTAACAGATAGAAGATCAACATCAGGATATTGTACTCTAATGGGAGGAAATCTTGTGATATGGAGAAGCAAAAAACAGAGTATTGTGTCAAGATCAAGCGCAAAAGCAGAATTTAGATCAATGGCCCTTGGAATTTGTGAGTTACTATGGATGAAGATAATCCTAAAAGATTTAAGAATCAAGTGGGATGAACCAATGAAGTTGTACTGTGACAACAAGTCTGCCATTGCAATAGCACACAATCCAGTACAACATGATAGAACTAAACATGTGGAGGTAGACAGACATTTCATCAAAGAAAAGTTAGAAAGTGGATTGATATGCACTCCTTATATGCCTACCGGGGAACAACTTGCTGATATACTTACTAAAGGTGTTCAGAATCCTGTGTTCAAAAACACCTTGGACAAGCTGGGAATGAAAGATCTCTTCCATCCAGCTTGAGGGGGAGTATTGAAGATTCTGAAGTAATTAAAGCAGATTTGAAGCTGATTTGTTGGGAGTAAAAACAGAAAGTCAGATATCCTTTCCTATAAATCAGAACCTAGCAATAATACCTATTTAGGTGTAGTTAATAGCTGTCCTAATATAGATATGTTGATGCTGTATATATTCAACAATTCATTATTGTAGAATTATGAGTATGAAAATGATATTTTCCTTATTCTTGATACATGAGTACAATATGTATATATACAAGTCTAGGATTAATCTAAATCCCTAGAATCAAGCTATAATTGAATGCATATAAATCAGCCCTGCAATCAGCCCTATAACTGACAGCCCTATAGTTGACTTACTCTATTTAGAACAATAATCAATCCTATAATTGATTTACTATATTTACAACACTCCCCCTCAAGCTGGAGCATATATGTTAATCATACCCAGCTTGTTACAAATATATTCAATCCTAGGACCACTCAAAGCTTTAGTGAAGATATCACCCAATTGCTCTGTAGTTTTGACATGACTAGTAGAGATCACATTTTGCTGAATTTTCTCACAGATGAAGTGACAATCAATTTCAATATGCTTAGTCCTTTCATGAAAAACTAGATTTGATGCAATGTGAAGAGCAGCTTGATTGTCACACCATAACTTCATAGGTAGTGAACTACCAAGACCAATCTCATTGAGCAATTGCTGTATCCATATAAGTTCACACATGGATTGTGCCATGACTCTATATTGTGATTCAGCACTGGAACGAGAGACTACATTTTGCTTCTTACTTTTCCATGACACCAAGTTTCCCCCAACAAAAACACAATAACATGTAGTAGATCTTCTATCAATTTTAGAACCTACCCAATCTGCATCTGAGAAACATTTAATGAGTATGACCATGATTTCTATACCATATACCACGCCCTGGAGCTCCTTTAAGATAACACAAAATCTGTTCCAAGGCTGCCCAATGGGTGGTTCGTGGGGAAGCCATGAACTGGCTCACAATGCTAACAGGACATGCAATGTCAGGATGAGTCACCGTTAGATAATTTAACTTGCCAACTAATCGACGATACATCTCAGGATCTGCAAACGGCTCACCATCTTCTGCTGTAAGTTGTGTGTTGGTGACCATTGGTGCACTACAAGGTTTGGCACCC
>Ga0325403_1000226_pt1 | contig 34664 bp, 27 predicted proteins | sample PopdelMetagenome_19_FD_205665 | JGI IMG/M metagenome (GOLD analysis project Ga0325403, IMG submission 205665) | Populus deltoides microbial communities from Bellville, Georgia, United States - Xylem-PdKOR-R4 | ecosystem: Host-associated > Plants > Phyllosphere > Stem > Wood/Secondary xylem... | reverse complement strand
TTTTATTTTTATTTTTTGAATTTAAGAGTCTCTCATAACAAATTTAGACAAATATATTTGCTAAAATATTTGTATTATATTATGGTATTTATTGGTCAAAGCACTACAATGGAATTTGATTTGATCAAATGTTATTTAAATATTTATAATTATAACACAATAACTAGATATCAAAAACTGCTTCGACATCTTATCATAGTACGGAATGACAATATTAAACAGGCCTCAAATTTGATCTAGCCCTAAGGGTTACTTGGACCACTCTTCCAATCACCTGGCCGGGAAGTTTCAGAGCTTTAATTCATCAGCTTTTGTTGGTTATCACTCTGTGAGCCTCCGATCACACAGAAATGTGCTGGAGATCATACAACTCTAATGCCCCATCTATTTTGAAAAAAAAAAGAGAGAAAATTTTTATTATTTTTATTTTTATTTTTTTAGATTGTTTTGATGTGTTAGTGTCAAAAATAAATATAAAAAAATTAAAAAATATATTATTTAAATATATTTTCAAACAAAAAAAATACTTAGAAAAACAACCATCAGTACAATGTCTAATAGGCTATAAGGCTCAATTTATTTTTAAAGTTGGAAAATGTTTTTGTAAAAATTTGAATTTTTTTATTATAAATTAATTTTTTTTATTTTTAGATTATTTTGATATGTTAATATCAAAATTATATTTTAAAAATAAAAAAATATTTTAAATTATTTTATAAGTAAAAAATATTTTTAAAAAAGTGTTGCAACAATAATAAAAAAACGAAATATTCTATAAACCAGTGCATGCCCAGTTGCCCGCTATCCGGAGAGGGCAGAGAATCAATTTTATTTTTTTTGTTGACTAACATGGCATTGTTCGAATAAAAATATTCTTAAAATAAGGATGCATGTGACTCTCAAAATATTCTATGCAATGCTCATGACGACAGCATAAGAGGGCATGGCCAATTTATCACTGATGAACTCGATATCTTATTCATGTTAATTTAGGACACAGGACTAATGAAAACACCTAGGAGAGATCTGAACAATCTTTCTCAAGCCAAGAATTCCTCTACAGTCTCATTTTCTCTAAGAACGAGGACGAGGTGGGATACTCTGTTCATTCCTGAAGAAGTTGTCAGGATCAACTCTGGTCTTCACCTTCACCAATCTGTTGAAGTTACCCTTGAAGTACTTAGCACCCCAAACCCTTGCTTCTTCAACACTTGTGTTGACCTTCTCGTTCATGCCCAAATCTAGGTCCCTGTGATTGAGGTATGCTTCCCTTGGATTCTTGGAAACATAAGGTGTCATGTACTCATAAACCTTCCTAGCCCAATCAATGTGCGTTGCACTCTCCGAAGGATCATTCCAGCTGGTCGCGTACTCAAGCATGAACAAGACACCCTTTCTATGAGGAAAAGGAGTCTCGGATTTTGAAATTCTATCCATCACTCCTCCATAAGGAACTAATAAGGTAGCAAGCTTATCTTCTTGAATGAAAAAATCCCATAACCCTTCAAGTGCGGTTTCATTTATGAGTTTTCTGGCGAAGTCTGGCTTGCTTTTTGTGTAAACTGGGAACAGATTCTTCCGTTGAAGTAAAACTTCAGGAGTTGAATTTGCGGGGAAGAAAGCTTCATAGAGAACTGAACTGATCCAGTCCATTTCAATACAATCCTTCCTTGTTACATTCAACTCAGGGAAACTTTTTGCCATCACTTTGAGGAGTCTGTTGGTATCACCAAGAAATAAACCACTATAGACGGTTCTTACAGTTTTTTTACCTGTGGCACTAGCAATACCCGGTCGTATGCCGACGATTAAGTAAAGATCCTCATCAAATTTATGAGCAACTTGTTGCCATCTATAGAGGAGCTTAGTAAGACCTTGATCCAAGAACTTGAGAACCCTAAAAACTGTCACAGTTGATGGTACTGGAACCAGTTTTACTTTCCAGGCAGTAATTATTCCAAAGCTAGCTCCTCCACCTCCTCTGATTGCCCAAAAAAGATCTTCTCCCATGGATTTCCGGTCAAGGAGTCTTCCATGAACGTCAACTATATGAGCATCGATGACATTGTCCGCAGAAAGGCCATATTTTCGAAACAATGGGCCATATCCACCTCCTGAAAGGTGCCCACCAAGACCTACACTGGGACAAGCACCAGCTGGGAAGGCAAGATTTTTACTTTTCTCTGAAATTCTGAAGTGAAGCTCTCCAACTGTAGCACCTGCTTGAGCCCACGCACTCTTATGCTTGATGTCAACGCTAATGGAACGAAGGTTGGCCAGGTCCACCACAATGAAAGGTGTGTCAATTACAGAGGTGTAAGAGATTCCTTCAAAGTCATGGCCTCCACTGCGGATCCTAATTTGAATTCCAAGCGCTTTTGAGCAAATAACAGCAGCTTGGACATGGGATTCTTGCAACGGTGTGAAAATAAACTTAGGTTGCGGTACTGAAGGCAATGCGAACCTGAGATTTTGAGCAGTAGACAGTAAGACATCAGTGAATGAAGAGTTTTTTGGAGTGTACAGGATACTGGAGAAAGGAAAGGAAGATTCAGAATTTATCGAGAGACATTTCAGAAATCTACCCTGAATCGGAAGGGAAACTATAGACGAAGGAAATAAAAGGACGATTAGAAACACTGGAATAATGGATGTATACGGAACCATTTTCCTCTGTTTCTTTTTTTGTTTGTCTTTCAGGGAATGATTTGTCCTGATCTTATAGAGAGAGAGCTACTATTCGTAGATGATCCTGTAATTGATCTCATCCTAAAGTCAACTTCGCGCAGATAAAAGCATCGGAGACTTTTGACGCAGCGTATGGTGAAAAATATTTATTAATCAGGTTCTTAAACATTCCAAAATTATAGAAAAAATTCTAAATTTAAATTCTGAAGAAATTCCTCAAGTCAAATAATAATATTAATCCTGATTTCTGCTCCCAAACAATGCAGAAAGTTGCTTGTATAAAACTTTAAACCTATCTATATAAAAAAACTTAGATCAGATAAGACTCTTACTTCTAACTAGAAATTAAAATCAAATTAAAACTTGATTATAATTGATGGTCAATCATGATCGATTAATCAAGAAAAAAACTTCGACACAGCCATACTTTCTCTTGTATTTTGTCTTGTTAATGATCTATTCCATAACTGAATCCATAAGACATTTCACGTCAGCTTTTTAGTTTTTGCTCCATGCACAAGTGATATCTTTGAATAATTTGCATGTCAAACCGAGATCAAGTTTTGGGTTGGCATATGCAGTAAAATAAATTTATCTTCTTCAGTCAAAAGAGGAAGTATACCTTCTTTACTATCAAAGCAACCTTTTAGGATTGAAGTAGATGGAACTATATGCTTAATAAATAAACGTTTCGTGTTAATCCCTAATATTCCTTATTGATGGATTGGCATTTTTTTAGTTCTCTCTTGTGAACAAAAAAATAAAATTTAGGGTGATAACCCTTAGTTTTTGGGATTAGTAACGTATTGAGAGCCTAGATATATCCGTTTTTAGGCTCAATCAAGTACTAAACCTAGATTTATGTGAGTTTGGCGAGCCGTTAAACCCACTATTCTTGAGTTCAACAAGCACTAAGTCCAAGCATATATAGGTCTGGCGTACCGCCATATTCGCAGTTAGAGATATTTTACTATAATGAATCAAAGATATTTTATTCTAACAAAACATAAATATTTGGTTAATATGTGAACCTTTTACCCTTCCACGAGAGAGGGAACATCATGAGCTATAAAAAGAACCAATGTATGCCTTTACAGGTCAGGTTTAATTTTTCTCCACTACAAATGACATACATTTATTTTTAGGGCTTTTTTCTAAAAAAAAACTGTTTTTTCTATTATATAATATTAACTTAATTATTAGAGAGTCAAGGATCATTTTGTAAGTACTGAGAATAATCTATAAGTTATTTTATCAATATAAAATAGATTATATTACAAAACTAGAAAATTAATAATCTTATCTCTGGTTTGTCCTTCAAGCTCATAAGATATAAGATAAAATCACACTTTATCACCTATATATAAAAGTGTCATTTAATTGGCAAATATTAAGAAAAAAATAAACCCTTTTGAATTCAATAACCGCAATAATATTTAAGATTCGCTAGAGCTTTCAATTTTATCCACAGGCCAGAAATCTTAAAAACTTAATTGAAGAATGAGCTGTGCTTTATGCTGGCAAATTGTTTTTTGTGCTTCTCTTGTAGTGATATCTTTTGGATGCTTGCAGTGTCCTTGCCATGATCTCCATGGTCTGAGCGAAGTTTTTTTTTATGGGGGGGAAAAAAAAAGAGCATCTAGTCTTCATTATTAGGAAAAAAAGATTTTTTTTTAATTGGGTGCTTATATATAGAGTATAAAAATTTTATCTTTTTTAAACCTATTTTTTATTCAATTTAAAATTAAGATAAAAATGGAACCCAACATAATAAAAATATTATTTCAAAATTATCTAATAATTCCTCCCAGATAAAGCCCACCTGAGTTAGCATCATCACATGATTTATGATGATCCCCTCAAGTTATCTGTCTCTCTCATGTTACCTCCAGTTGAATTTCTCTCAAAAGGCATTTTTTTTAATGAGAAAACACAATAGCATATTCATCATAGATCCATGGATGATTAAATTAATTTTTTTTTTGAAGTTTGACGAACGTTAAGGTGGTCAGAAGTTGTGACAAGTTGTGGCTAATTTTAATTCTTTTATACTCAACTGTGCCTGTCAAGTGTTAATAATATATAATAATTCTACAGAAGTGCAAGAGAAGAAACTAGTTGGCCACGGCGACTTTCTTTTTCTTTTTTTTTTTCTCTCGAGATGTTTTGGTCCGTGAGATGTTTTTTAAAATAAATTTTTTATTATAAAATAAATTATTTTTTAATTTTTTATATTAGTACGTGAAAATAATATCAAAACACTAAACCAGTTCACTACAACAACTAATTTTTTCATGAATATTTGAATTGTGGTGCGGAGTGCTTTTAAAAATAATTTTTTACTATAAAATATATCAAAAAATATATTTTTTTAGATTTTTTTATATTAACACATCAAAATAATAAAAAACACTAAAAATATCATTAATTTAATATATTTTCAAATAAAAAACATTAAAAAAAAAAATGCAACACCCCCTTGTCTCTATTGGTATTCAATGGATGGATGAGATCGGGAAAAAAAAATTCTCAGCAAACAGTGATAGCAGCTGCGTTGCATGGCTACACGATTAGAAAAAGCGATGTTTAGATTAATTAGGTTTATATTGCACATGGACAGCATGTGCTCGTTAATTGTTGAGATACTTTCTTAATTTTTTATTTTTTTTGGATTTTAATAAACCTTATCTCCCAGAAAACGTACTTTGTGGGCTCAGGCGATGGAGTAAAATTCTGGCTGTCCCAGACTCTTACAAAAAGTACACGCCCTGACTCGAATTCGAAACCTGCTGTGCAGATCTAAAACCCTTTGCCATCACTTTCTTAATTTTTTTTCTTATGATTTTGTATTGGGTAAATAATAACTTAGTTTTTTTTAAAAAAAACAATTAAAATGGCCACCGGCCAACTCTTTATTATTGAACAATTAATTAATATATTGATTAAGTTATAAATAAATATAAAAAATATAAGAATGTCATTTTGCTAAAACACGAGGTTTAAATAATAATTTACTCTTTTGCGTTTTGTCTTTAAAAAAATATAAAAATATATTTAGTTAAAAAAACAAAGATAAATATATATAAAAAATTTGTTTCTTAAAATGAATAATAATAAAACCAAACATGCTACGATTCCATGTTTGTGTTTATTAAAATTTTCATTTATCCAAATCATAAAATTAAATTAAGTAATTTTGATCCATTAAATGCATTATCACTTATAATAAAATATATTAATAATAATGTCGTCGCCAATTATAACAGATTTAGCGACGGAAAGTCTCAACAGTCGAAGCTCCTGGTGACTATAAATATATTCTTTGGCGACACTCTTTGGGGCAGAAAAAATAGAGCCATGTCTTTTGTGACAGATCTACTTTCCAATTTAAAGAGTTTCGCTGGCGTGAATTCAGCGTTTACTTATGAAGGTTTTATTGAGATTGTCTTTTGGTTGTTTTTTACTTGAAAATATATAGAAATAATATATTTTTTTATTTTTTAAAAATTAATTTTAACATTAACATATCAAAATAATCTAAAAATATTAATTTGAAGCAAAGAAAAAAAATAAAAAAATTTAAATTTTTAAAAATGCTTTTAATATAAAAAAATAGAAAATAATCATGTTTAGAGATGAAAAATTCTGTCGTTGAAAGAATTTATTCTAGTGATGAATTTTGGTAAGTCAATAAAATAAATAATCGGCTGTTACACAATTTATTGTAGCATGTTGAAAATTTTGTTTAAAACATGGTTAATAAATATATTTGAGTTTAAATTAAAAGTAGAGTGCATTTATCTTTTAGATTAAAATTTAATTTCAAATTAAACTCTTTAACATAAAATATTTATATGATTTAAACAAGTTATGAGTGAATATAAAATTAATTTTAAACAATCCTTGATTTGAAATGTTTTAAAAAAACCCAAAACCTTGTAAAAACTTCTATGACATTCAGCAAGGAAACAAGCTTTGCTTGTTTTTTTTATGAATAACAAAAATATAAAAAGTTAAAATTAGGTTTGTCTTGGATTTAATTTTGAGTTTATTATAAAATAATTTTTTAGATTATAAAATATTATTTTTTATCAACTTAAATTTTGGCTTGGGTTCGGTACATGAAGAATGATTTCTTCTTGCTTATTAGTTTGTCCAGTCCATAAATATAAGAATCTGTTAAGTTTTTTCTAGAATAATATTTTTAAAACCCTAACAGTTTTTCTAGCCCAAAAATATCTGATTAAAAAAATTTTAGATTTAATTATATTTTTATAGAGGATAATCAAAGCTGACAATGAAGAGAATTAAGTTTTGGTTTCTAAAACTCTAAAATAAAGCCGAAGAAGAGTGTTTTTGATTTTTTATTTTTTTTGCACTGTTTTGGATAGAATTTCTGCATGATTTTTGACACTTCTTCTACCCTATTTTCCAGCATACTACTTTCTATGTTAAGCTTTGTTTATGCTCTTTATTTTCTTCCTAATATAGAATTTAGGTTTAGTTCTTAAAAAGAAATTATGAGTTATAATTCATTTGAGTTTATCGATCTTGTTTAGGAGTGCAAATAAATAAGATAATGTTGTTAGAATTCTAAAAATCTTAATAATGTCATTTATTTTACACCAAGTAAAGAATAATAAAGTTTTAAAAACAAAAAAATAATCTTTCACAAAAACAAAATTTCAGTTTCATTAAATTTCAAGAGCTTAACAAATAAATGTCTTACATGCTTTTTACTTTAGATATAATTTCAAAGTGTATTTTAGTATGCATTAGTTTCAATCTTTTATGTATGATTTAATATTTTCCTAGTATATATACTAGTTTTAGATCATGATTACAAGTTAACTATGAAGTTATATTTTTTGCTTGCTTGTAAACTAACTATTTTATGCTCAGTTGTCTAATCACCTAGTATTTTTTTTGGACAACATAGCATCCCTCAAAAGACTGGGCAGTGAAACCAATTACCAGGTTTAATTCCAACCACCATGGCTGATCTGCATTTTGGAATTCTTGAACCTGTGAGAATTCCATCAAGCACTTAGCTTCAGAGGTTTGATTCACCAGCTTTTCTTGGAAATTTTGCACTCTGTGGACCACCTGTCACACAGATTAAATGTGTTGGAGACGACACCACAGTCTATCAACTAATTATCACAGGCAAGAAATGAAGATGATGTTGATGAATTCATGAAATGATTCTATGATAGTATGGGAATCGGTTATGTTATGTTCTTTACTCTTTAGGGGGTTTCAAGTGATTTATTGCTGAAGCTTTCTTGGTGGTCTGCCTTTTCCAGTTCTTAGACCTGTAGATATTGTTAAACTCAGCCAGGCAGGTTGATTCAGAAAACCAGGACCTTGAGCTTGATCCGGAATGAATTTTCAGTTGAACCATACAAGAAATTCACTTAGTAAAATTAATTAGACTCGGGTATTTAGTGATTTGGTTGACGTGACCGAACCAGACCCAAACCTGGTCGGTACGACAACCAAGGAAAAAGAACAAAACACTTCGGTTTTAATAAAGACAGTTAACCCCGTGACCTAAGCCGTTTTCCGAGACAATATTGTCTGACAACTATGCTTAGACCAATCATGGGGGCGGTTCTATGTGACAGTGTGTAGTACCGCAGCAGACCAGGCTGCAGAGAGAATTTCAGAGCTAAATCTACACGAATGCTTTCTTCCTTTAAAGACTGTGAGGTAATTAAACTTGCTTACCTATATGTTGTTTAGTTCATTCACTTCGGTGTACAAGTTTCATTCCATCCGTCGACATTGAAATAATATTACAGGCTCATGGTTTCTTGTGATTATATATAATCCTTCCCTTAACCAGATGCAAGGCATTCCAAGATCCTTTGCAGAGTTGTGCTACTTAAGTATACTAGATTTGTGTTACAACAATCTCGCCGGCGATCTTTCTCAGTTCATTCGAAACTTAAAAAGGATGTGCAGAGAAACATTGAAGATCTTGAAAGTATGTCATAATGAACTTCATGGTTCATTACCCGATATTACAAGATTCTCTTCCATGAGAATCTTGGACCTCCCTGACAACCAATTGAATGGCTCTTTAACAAGGTTTCAACAATATTCTAAAATTATTGTCCTAAGTTTGGGTGGGAACCACTTGATAGGATCATTACCTGATTTTATAATGCTTCCATCTCTGAGTGTGCTTTCGATTTATGAAAATCGATTGAATGGGACTATTCCTGAAACTATTGGAAACCCATCAGAGCTTAAGCATCTAGACGTTGGTTTCAATTCCTTGGAAGGAGTCGTGTCTGAAGCTCATTTCTTGAATCTCTCAAAATCACAGCATTTGGATTTATCTTATAACTCTTTGACTTCGCAATTCCCATCCTATTGGATGCCCCCATTTAACTTGGATAGCTTACATCTGGGTTTCTGTGATATGGGGCCTCGTTTCCCTAAATGGCTTGTCGGCCAAACTAATATTTCTGAACTTGATATCTCAGGTGCCAGAATTTCAGATAATATTCCTGTTTGGTTTTGGAATCTATCCCCTTATTTGTCTTTCTTAAATCTTTCTAACAACCAGATGAGTGGAATGTTGCCAAATCTATCATCCGAATATCCTCTATACATTGGTACTGATTTTAGTTCAAACCAATTTGAGGGTCCTTAAATCTTTCGAACAATAAGTTTTTAGGGTCAATTTCTGTTCTATGTAAGATCATGGGTGGGGCTTTGAGCTTTCTTGATCTCTCGATAACCTATTATCCGGGAGGCTTCCTGAATGTTTTATGGAGTGGCCGCAGCTAAATATTCTGAATTTAGCTAATAACAATTTCTCAGGTGAAATTCCTAGCTCAATAGGATCACTGTCTTGGCTTGAAGCTTTGGCTTTACACAGCAATAGCCTCTATGGAAAATTGCCTCCATCTTGAAATAATTGCAGCATGCTGATATTTTTGGACCTAAGCACAAATGGATTGTGAAGAGAAATACCAGCTTGGATAGGAGAGAGCCTATCTTCTTTGATATTCCTTTACTTGCACTCTAATGAGTTCTCTGGAAGCATACCGCTGCATCTATGTCAACTTGCAAAAATTCGAATCTTTGACCTCTCTGTAAATAACATCTCTAGAACCATACCTAAGTGCCTAAACAATTTCACTTCCATGGTTAAGGAAGGCGAATCAGAACATATGATTGAGAATTCTTATGCAGTATCAATGACATCTGGTACAGTTGGTTTCGGGACTACTACAAGAACAAGGCCCTGATTGAATGGAAAGGAAGTGAGTACGAGTATGGAAGGAATCTTGGGTTTGTTGGGGATTCCGACCGGTGATGTACTAATATTTGCTCATAGGAGGTAAAGCACACTGACACAATATTTAACGTGGTTCGGCAAAACCGCCTACATCCACGGGAGATAGTCAGTGTATTAGAGGTAGAGAAAGGGTTACAATAAATACATGGAGGAGGAGGATTACTCAACTCCCAGCTCACACACTCTGCTGCATATGGCAGCAGGGCTGCTGCCTCTCCTCTTTCTCTCTTCTTCTCGTCACTTCACTCTCACACACTCTCTCATTTTGCTCTCACAAACATGCCTCTTTTATAGGCAAATATGGTCAACATTGAGAGGCTAATAAAGCCTTAAAGCATGGCATGAATTGTGGCACAATTCATGCTTCCACTTGCTTGGTGGTGGGGTATTGCCACAAATGGCAATATCCTAACAATCACCTCCTTTGCCATTTGTGTGGGCAATTGTCCTCTTGCTTCTTCAGCACAAGCTTACATTCTGCAGCTCTCCCAAGCTTCCATTCTGAGAGCGTCTTCAACACAACATCCCCCTTCGAGCGTATCAATCATGCTCGGTCCGGAATGATTTTTCAAGCCTTACACCAAGGCTTACAACACCCCCTCAAATAGAATATTCTTAAGTGCGACAGTCATTATCCGAGTATCTCAGTGTGATCACAAGCTCACCACTCTTCCAAGAGTCTACTCATCCAGGAGTTGCGCCTGCCCTTTGTTCCACCCTAGGAACCACGCCTTACTTCTCCGTGAGTCTCTCGCTCTTAGTCGTAAGAGTCTAGGTAGCTCTCCACCTTTAACCATGGGGGCAACCCATTAAAGGTTGATCCATATCTGTCTTTATACTCTGAGTATTACAATGTCATTACCGAGCTCACCACCTTGACAAGAGTCAACTCGTTCCCGGAACCTGCGCATGCCCTCTGCTCCTTCATAGCAGCCGTGTCTTAATGCTCCACAAGTCATCCACTTATTGTCCAAGGCAAATGTCTTCTAGCTCATTGATCTTTAGCATGAGGGCAATATCCATGAAAGTTAATCCTGCATTTGTCTTCATACTCATCATAACCATTTTATTGGTTATACACCTGTCCACTCATATCTAGCCATCACATTGGCTCTGGGGCGTTCTGAACTGGGCTCATATCACGACCCTCACACCTTCTCTAAGGTGTCTTCACCCGTTGTCATGGGGCGGTCTGATCCGGGGCTCCTATCACGGCCCACACACCTTCTCTAAGGTGTCTTCGCCCGTTGTCATGGGGCGGTCTGATCCGGGGCTCCTATCATGGCCCTCACACCTTTTCTAAGGTGTCTTCGCCTTTCATAGGCGGTCGCATCCTCCTTCAGCTGAGATGCTTCAAAGTGGCTTCAAAAGTCTCTACCACCATGTGCACTATGGGAGAGATAACTGCCACTAATTACATAGAAAGAGAAAGTTGCGGTATACTCCTTGTAATTCTCCACCTTGATTTCTATGTTTGGAGCTTCTGTGTCTTTCTGCTTGACAGCTCCACCTACACCAACTCTCTTTGGTGTCTTCGCCTTTCATCATAGGCGGTCGCCTTTTATCACAGGCGTTTGCACCCCCTCAATTAGGTGCCTCTACAACAACTCTCTTTCCATCCTTGCATGCATTGGAAAGGTCTTTGCCTGTTGTCTTCATCAAGAGCATAAGAGATTTCCTGTTGTACAAACTTTAACAGTCTCTGCTTTGAGCTTCATCTGGGAACACTTCTTCTCCTTGCATCTGTTGTCTCATTACAGTACCTTGTTGGATCCTACGGGTACTCGTGCACAATCTCCGCGTGCCCTCGTGCAATTTCTGTTCTCCAGATTTCTCCCTATTCCTTGCTTATGTTTGACAGCAGCTCATCCTGTCATAACACCTGTCTAAGTCAAAATAGGGTGCCAATCTTTATCCCCTTACTGTATTCCTCTTCCATTATCAGGGTCTTCATCAATTCTCCCCTCGAGAAATCACAGTCACCGAATCTAACTTCTTTGGAGAAATCATCACTCCATTAGATCCTTGAACATACGGAACCCAACTGTTCCTCTTGTGCCGTCATCCTGTTAGTCTTCAACCGTTTCATTATAAACTGCTATATATACGAAAATAGTACCGTATGGATAATCCTTCCACTGAGCAAGTTCCCAGGAAAGATTGGAAGGGTCACACTGGTCCCGCTTAAAACCCAATCTCCTAGACATAACTTCTTAGGCCATATCTATCCATCATACTGACTTTCTGTATATACAACCATTTGCTAGCTTTGTTGTGGCTTTCCTTTACAAGTGATCTGGAATATACTGGTTTAATACATAATTTCTATACATCTGGCGAGACTACCAGTTCTTAGATTCGTCAAGATTGGTTTTCATCAGTTTCCACTCTTCACCTCAAATTGTCCATATGATCGGGTGTCCAGAGTGTCCCAATTTTCCCTTCTTTCAAGGCAACAAAAAATTTCTCTACTTAGCAGTTCAGCACATGTAATTGGGAAAACATGTGTGACATGTTCTTCTTCATCTCCATCGACCACCATGATGACCTTCAGATGCCTCCTAATCGGGCAATCTCTTTTGTTAATTCACCACCACCACTTTTGGTCACAAATCTCAATGATCGGACCGTACCATTGCATCCGGAACGATCAAATTAGCTAGAAACAAGTTTGAAATCGTCCAAATCGCATTTCAGATGGCTAAGATTTGATCAAAACAATTCTGGCCTGATCAACGGCCCAGATTCAATCTCAGATCCGGTTGCACATAGACTCTGCTGCACATAATCTTCTCCCTTGGCTCCGGCTCGGCTCGGCTCGGCTCACAAACAGCTCGGCTCAATTCGGCTAAGCTCCGCTCGGCTCGAGTCTGATGATGTGGCATGTGGGTCCCACAGTGCTGACGTGTTAGCTGACTGGACGCTGACATGGCATGCCAACTATGCATGCTTACGTCATGATGACGTCATCCTTATCCAGTGCGTCAGATTTCAACGCGGTTTTCAACAGTGGCTTCGTCTCTTTCTCCTCTACACAGTGGTATGGTCAAAACACAATTTTGACAACTTTTATTTTTGAGCAAAATCAAACACCCCTTTAAACCATATGCTCTGATACCAATTGTTGGGGATTCCGACCGGTAATGTACTGATATTTGCTCATAGGAGGTAAAGCACACTGACACAATATTTAACGTAGTTCGGCAAAACCGCCTACATCCACGGGAGAGAGTCAGTGTATTAGAGGTAGAGAAAGGGTTACAATAAATACATGGAGAAGGAGGATCACTCAACTCCCAGCTCACACACTCTACTGCATATGGCAGCAGCTCCTCTTTCTCTCTTCTTCTCGTCACTTCACTCTCACACACTCTCTCATTTTGCTCTCACAAACATGCCTCTTTTATAGGCAAATATGGTCAACATTGAGAGGCTAATAAAGCCTTAAAGCATGGCATGAATTGTGGCACAATTCATGCTTCCACTTGCTTGGTGGTGGGGTATTGCCACAAATGGCAATATCCTAACAAGGTTGTCAAGGATTATTAATTTTGCAAGCAACAAATTAACAGGAGAAATTCCTGAAGAAATAAAACCATTGTTAGAGGTGATTGTGCTGAATTTGTCAAGAAACAATTTGGCTGGAGTAATGCCAGAAAAGACTGGTCAGTTGAAACAGTTGCCATCGCTTGATTTTGCGGAAAATCGTTTATCAGGCAGAATTCCAACCTCCTTGGGTGATCTAAATTTTTTGAGCCATTTGAACCTGTCCTATAATAACTTGCCCGGGAGAATTCCGTCAAGCACCCAACTTCAGAGCTTTGATGCTTCGGCTTTTAATGGTAACCCTGCACTTTGTGGGGCCCCAATCACCCAAAAATGTCCTGACACCTCGAAGTCTACCAGCTAATGATGGCAGCGAAGAAAATGTTGATGAATTCCAGAAATGGTTTTAGGATTTTCTGTACGCTTTTGGGGGGTCTCCGGTTCTTTACTGCTAAAGCGTTCTTGGAGACATGCCTATTTCCAATTCCTGGACAAATCATGGAACTGGCTCAGCGTGTATAAAACCAGACTACAGTGAAAATTTCTTATCTGCCATGTAGATCTTCTCTCTCTCACAAAGCTGGCAAGGTAACAGTGTCTTTCTTCCCTTTACGAAGTTCCCCGGAAATTTATTTCAACAAGCTTGCTTCTTTAGATAAAATAATTAAACCAACGCTGATGCTTTGATTTTGAAATCAGGAATAGTTGTTGTTGCAGAAAAGACAGGTTTTCTTCTGTCTAGGAGGAAGCTTGCACCGTCCATCTGTACCTCTGCTTCTACACTTCTACAGCTTGGGCAGTCAAAATCCTTCGTTTTACTTCAAATTTGTCCAAATTACAGTTCTGTATAAATGATATTGTGCAGTAGAGAGATTATCTGAAGCCTGGTGTATATATAATAAGCCTTTAAGATTTGCATGAAAGGGAAAGAGCATGACATAGTAATCTACTATGATGTTCCAATTTGCAAACTATCACAGTGAGAACAACTCTGCTTCTTGTTTGCCTCAGTTTCAACATTGGTGATCAAGCAGATTAAGTTTCAAGGTTCAATATAAAGAAGAGAAATGAACGTAGGGCAAAGCACACGGTCTTGTTTCGAGTTCGGCAATTGATAGGCACTGCTGGTGCTTCCAAGAACTTATGACTCGTGACAGTTTGACACAATCCCATGTGTGCTGATCACAGATTTTAATTTATAGTTGGAAATCCAGGGGATTCTTATCAAAACAGAAGAGATATAGAAAACACCTGCAACTCAGGAGATCAAGTAATGTATTGAATCTGGAGAGAAATTGAAGTTAAATTATGAGTTACATTATGATACAAATAATTCAAAACATCACAAGGAGAAAAAATGGAGTCAACAATATGATACAAAGAATTCAACACCAAACAACATAATCACTTTCCTTCATCATAACCTCCGCAATCATGAATCAAACCCATGACAAAACATTTGTCATACCATAACCAGGAGTGCAATTCATGTTCATTCAACCAACCAGACAAAACACATCAAAACAGAAATAAAGATGTTAGGTATTTACAATATAGATGTCACTCGAACAGAGTTGTCAGCAGACCCAGTCAAGAAAATGGGTAAAGTCGGGTGCCAATCCACTGTTGTTATAGCTGCACTGTGTGGAAGAGTTTTAAGACCATTCGTATACCCTCGAACCTGAGCCACGTAAATAAAATGGTAAAATGATTATTATAAATCAAGTGATGCAAGGGCGTCAAACTAAAATGGTCAGATTGGTAACAAGTTAAAAAAAATGATTGTGGTAGGCTGGTTGAAGGTCAGCCTTGGGGTATTGAGTGAGCAAGCAAACTAAAATTGCCATCACAACGTGAAACAATTCTGAGTGCATATAGTGTGCGTTGGGGGTGCGGGCGGGGTGGGGTAGAGAGCTTCACCTGATATATGGGTGCTCTTACTGAACCAGATGTTACCAATAGTTTCCTTCCATTTGCATCCAAAGCCATTTCATGTCTACAATGTTTTGAGGTCCCTGGGTCACAGAACCTACAAAATGAAATAAAATTGAAGCACTTTCTATCAAATCATAAAACCAATAAAAAGATGTGGTTACAACCCCTACAGGTCTGGTAAAAAAAAAAGGAAAATAAAATGCAATAGCACGTGAAAAATCCTGTCAGGGAGGCACCAATATTGGATCATTTGGCTAAAAACACCGAATAATAAAGGGGAAGTCCAGGAATTAAATCTTTGAAAACAGGTACACACACTCACAGGCACAGAATATTAGTTGGGGATTGTTTATCTAAATTATTAAACAGCAGGTAGAAATTAGATTTTACAACATCATGTGGATATCATATTATTTTTTCATCACTTGCATTTAATTCCAAACTTACACAACTCATTTTTGTCCTAATAAATTCGCTATGGTTAGAAAACAATGGCAAGGAAACTAAGCAGCAATCAGTCAAGTGATACAACAAAAACATCCCATGACTCCTCATATTTATGGAAAAATACATATACACTAGCTATCAAATAGTGGCATAAAAGGCATGAGGAAAGATACTTCAAGACATTTCAGTTTCAAACATTGATGAAACCAATTGTTCGAAACACAAGCAGCATAGTTTATCTCATAGGCAATGAAGAAGTACCTGGCATCATTCCTCGACCAAAGGATATGACCTTGGTTTTGCAAACTCCATTCAAATATCTGACACCACCAAAAGAATTCTGTCAGGTTCTCTCGTATTTTATTGTTTATTTTGTTATAATTTGAACAAACCTATAACGTTATTGCATTGGGCAATGGCCATGAGGCCAATAACATAGTCAAAACATGCAATTAACCATATCAACAAACACCTACAAGTAACATCTAGTACAAATAACAACCCAGATGGCATGTAATCAACAACCAAAGTTGATATATAGGATAAATAATGATTACCTTCCCATCTGAACCCAAGCTGAAAATACTTGTCTCATCAGGTCCAAAAAGAATTGAGCTTATAGCAGTATCATGTGCAGGCCACCCAGTAATTTGTAGACCAGCAGCCATGTCTTTGGGTAGTTAAGGTGAGTGCAAACATATCCGCGTGCATGTGACAGCACACGCAACCTCAACTGCACATAAATTGGTCACCATTTCTTTTCAAGATATGACTGGGGTACCCCAGAGTTAACAAGGCAAAGGAACAATATTGTTTTCTGGGGGAATATCACAGGGCATGTGAAAAGCTTTCCTTTTCTATAGGTTCGAATGTGCAACCTTGAAACCAGGGTTCTTTCATGCATATGTAAAGCAATAACCACTAAATTGAAATAAGGAAAATCAGAAAACTAGGCCCTAATATTACAAAAGGATACCAAAAATGTGGATCATTCCATCAGTTGCAGCAGCTGCTAAAATCTTTCCATTGTGATTGAAGCTTAAGGAAGTAATTGCCGGAGGATCTTCACCAAGAGGTAGAGATGACTTCATTAAATTTAAATTCAGTAAGAAATAAATAAATAATGTTAAACTGCACTCAAGTACAAGGATCTAGGACAAACAAGGACATACCATTGCTCTCCATGTCTTCATGTTCCATACAGTTAATGAAGCAAATCCCAAACTTTCAATATAGTTTGAGCCATGCCTGCAAAGACAATGAGGCCCTGGTAATCCCTAGCTTAAATATGATACAGAAAGTATGTAGAAGAAATTTACATAAACATGGCCTTCTAAACGAAATTATAATCATAAACTTCTAAAATACAACTCCATCAGGTAAAAATAGTTTTAGCCCATTGCACAAACTCAATTAAACATAACACTGGTAATTAGTCATGGGTACCAAACATGATAAAGAGACAATTTTAGGAGTCAAGTTGCAATTTTCACATTGCATCCGAGTTATATAAATATGGCTCTAGATAGAAGAGGAAGATGATTCATTCAACCAATCCAACTTTTGGAATAAGGCTCCCTTAACTGGAGTTGAACATGTCTTATTTTCTGTTTTGCCTTTTTTTTCTCTCTTTCATCAGCAGGGATTGCGAGGTTTCTGTTTCTTTTGATATGACCCAAAAAAAAAGATGGTGCCAAAATGTGAAATAAAAAATTAAATTGCTCGTAATTAAGCATGTATGCTTGCCCAGAAAGTGAAATAAAACGGATGTGTAGCATTTCCAACAAGCAGTTCTGCTTAAATTGGTTAAACTAATCAGCTAGCAAGTAAATTACAGGAGAATTTCCATTCAAGCACATGATCAGTATTCAGCAACTTTTCATTCGACCAAAAATAAAAGGAAATACCTTCTAGAAGCTGCTGCAGAAACAAAAATTGGTTCTACAGGGCTGCACTTTAGATCCAGGACACTGCAGGATAACAAAAGATGTTAAGAGAAAGTTTGAAGGCAAAACATAAATGCAGATGTAGTTTTTAAGGTAAGTGCCTGGGAAATGCTTCACTTGTGTTCAGATCACAGACAACTCTCTTTGCATCAACATTCCATGCTTTGATTCCTCCATCAGCGGTGCCTATGAGAAGCTTTTGTCAAAATGAACAATAGCGCTTAACAACGGAAATTTCTAATCTTCAATAATTAAACTATCATGTCTCTAATAAACCATATGTTTACTAGAAAATGGTGCTATACATACCAAGCGGTCAGATTTGCATTCCCAGTCAAGAGACATAATCTCTGCCCCGCAATATATGGTTGCATTTCTTGATGCTGAAGTTGATGAGTCATATGTCCATATCCTTCATCAAAAAATGCATGGCAAGAGAAGGAAATTTCAATTGGAAGTCAACAAAAAATCAAGATGTTAAACAACAAATGCAAATCAGGTTATGCCTAGGTCTTCCTGTCAGCACTCCATTAGTAAGTACCTGACTGTGCCATCAACAGAAGCACTAGCTATATTGTTGCCAGAGGCAGAAAAGCGGCAACGACTGATTGCACTTGTGTGGCCTAAAAATGTCTCCTAAAACACATTTCTAAAAGTCAGAAAACTATAATAAAAGGAATTAAAAAAAAAAAAAGTGGCAAACAACAAGGCATGAAAGGAATTATATAATAAAAAGCACAAAATTATCCACGAGCAATAAAGCCTTCATATGCATTTTCACCTGGAAGTCCACTTTCACTTCTGGGAATTCTTCTTCACCCTGCATCTGGCAACCATCATCTGTAATATCACAACCAATAATTACTCAACTAGAGAGAAGCTCAAAACAGCATCACTGGCCAATAGATTCCAGTAACAAACAAGCAATTCAAATCAGGGGAACAGAACATCTTAGCAGCCAGAAATATACAGCCCTCGGATCTAATTTTGTCAAGTATTAAAAGCATCTAATTTTGTCAAGAATTAAAAGCTAAGACATAGAGTGATACATATTTCTAGCACAAACATGGGGAAATATCCCCACTCAGCGCCAAGCTTTTAATAACATCAACATGCAAGTAAAAAATCTAACTAGAAGCATTAGTTCACTCAGCACATGACTACAATATCAGGTTGATAACATTGCATTCCATCATTTTTCCAGTAATACAGCTCAAAGTCCTCACTCTCACTAGGCTTCATATTTAATCAAAACAAACAGTGAATCTTATATTTCCCACCCTATGAATGTCTACCAGTCTGATCATTTTTGAAGAACATACTCTCCAGCATGTTTGGGTATGATTGTAAGAGAGAATCTATGCAATCATAATTCAAGAAAGAAAATTAATACAGAATTATTACCCACCTTTACAAGAGTTATCACAGTTCATATGACTGACATCACTTTTACCACTTTCAATGTCAATATCAGAAATAGAGCTTGATTCATTCCGGGGCCTGGACACATTTTTGGCAGGTTCCCCAACAGCCCGTTCCAGATTGAGGTCTCTTTCTCCTAGACCCGGGGTTGCAGGAACATCAATTTCCTTGTCACTTACAGATAAAATAAAATTTTCTTCATCCATGCCACTAGATGAAGTTATACTGTTAGCTTGTCCCACACTTGTTCCCAATGTTGATGGAGCATTACCAGCACTACTGAGTCCAAAAATAGTATCAACTGTCACAACAAATCAAAAAATAAACCATTGAAGGGAAGCAAACCATCCCTACCTCCTTAACCGGCATATCAAAGCCTCTTTCTCCTCCAATAAAGCCTGAAGTTGAGATAGTTTAAGATTAAGCTGCTTGATATCTTTTTTTAGATGGTTGACAGTGTTTTTATCTGAACTTATCTTCAACAGCGCAGGGATGCGTGGCTTAGTTAAGAAAAATTCTTCACAGTTCAAACAGTAACAACACTTTATTATGAACAGAAAACCAATGCAACATTTGATCATGTAATATTTCATGCCAAAAAGGTCACGTAGCTTTCTTGTAGGCTTGCAGGAAGAGGGGATAGTTCTACATAAAAGGAGTGTGTTGGTAATTTGAGGGAACTCATAACCCCCCCGTAAGATGACACAGGTTTTGCAATTGAAACTTTAAATTCACAAATCAAATACATTATGATCCAAAAATAATTCACATATAATGGCAACCGGCTGATGGAGAAACATTTTAGGCTGTGAAGCATGGACCTGCTAAATAACACTCCATATTTCAAAATGCATCATCTTAAAATGAAATGCACGGTAAATTGGTAACAATAACAAGGAAAAAGAATATTTCAGAAAGCATATCATCATAGTGATTCTACTCAAAAGGATATGAGTACCATTGAAGATCTCATTGAAAAAATTCCTTACAGACAACCGCAACCCTTCATACCATTCCTTCGAGAAATAAATCCGAAACTGAGGATCCAAGCTAGGATTCTTCAAATAGGGAATAGCTACAATACATAACCCAAATCAAAAAATAAAACAAACCCAAAATCCAAAACAGCGAACTCAGCCACAAGGACAAAAAGAACCAACAAACTTACCGAACCATGGAGTCCAGTCATGCCCTTTTTGCACCAGCTCATTCCCATAGATCCCAAAAAACTCTAGAACCATATCTTTCCTCCCCGATTGAATAGCGTAAACAATATAATACCGCAAAATATAACCCTCCAATTTTAACAAAGTATCAACAAGCACATTCTCCGATAAGTTGGAAAAGCAATGCTTAAAAAAATTAAGCAAACCCACTAATTTATCAACTTGAAATCTAGGAATGTAAATAGCAAATATCAAGTCTAACAACTTATCAACATGAAACCCTTTACCGATATCAGTGGATAATTCATTATCAAGAGCTTGTAGGGTATTAGTAAACCCTCTGAATACAAGAAATTCTCTTACTAGCTCCTCTGCATATTGCATGTTCTCCATGTTTCTGTTCAAACCCTACACAGAAAGAAAACCTAAGACATTTAAGATTGTAATAAAAGAAGATTTTAAGCGATTTTAATTCAAAGAGAAGAGAGATTTGTAAGAGATAAATGGTGAATTTGTACCTTGGAGAACTCGCAGAGGAGATCCAAAGAGAGATTTGTTTGGTAAAATGGAGCTTCGGCGATATTATTATTATTATCCTTTCTTTCTTGTAATAGTCTGTTGCTAAATTTTCAGTGCTAATGTACACTGAAATGTAGTGGACTTGTAAGAAAACAAAAACAAGGTCATGGGCCTGATTTTCATACTCGGCAACTAGCATGTTCTCACCCAAGATGCCCCTGTTTCTTCTTCTTTTTTTTTTCTTTATTATTATTATTATTATTATTATTAATATGGGTATCTAGATTAGTTTACATGCACCTCAACTAATCTTATAGGCTCTGAAGTTAACGACCATGTAAACCTCCAATGATCCTAAAATTTATAAGGCTCGAACTGATGATTTCTAGAGGAGCAAACTCAAGTCTGACGAGTTAAGCTCCACCCTTTAAAGTTAGCAAACTCAAGCCTCTATTTCATGAAAGAACACACCAGAGTAAGAATAAGGTGTGAGGTAGGCTAACTTGAGTCTTGGTTAATCTAAAAAAATAGTAAAATTAATATTATTTTAAAAATAAATAAAAAACCAACAGAATTTAACGAATGTTTAATTGGGTTTTTGTGTAGGTATTACCGAGTTAATTTTTTTAATTTTTTTTGAAATTAAACCTATTATAAGGTTTCTGGATCAAAATATGAGGTTAGGTTATAAAAAAATAGTTTTTTTTTTTTTTAATGACTCAAAATTATTAACATTAATTATTAATTCATGATTAATATTAATAATTAACGATTAAAAAACTAAAATAAAATGGTATTTTAAAAGAGGGGGAAACACCCAAATTAGAAGCAAAAATATAATGTGTTATTGTACTATTGGTTCATATAATATTTATTGGTTTTCAACTTTTCATGTACACAAATGAAGCTGTATTGATCATAGCATGTACAAGGGCTAGTTGAAAAAGTAGTTAAGCACTATTAGTTAATTGAGGAAAGTATTATTATAAAACCTGGACACAAATTCACTCGGGTTCCAGTCAATGCAGAATCTAGATTTGTTCAGGTACTTTTTTTTAATAAAAAAAAAGTTTTTTTATTTAAAGTAGATAATTAACTTGACATGATCCATTAAAACCAGAATTGACTCACGATGCTAAATAAAATATAATTAAAAACTCAATTTTTATTAAAATAATATTATTTAAAATAAATATCTTTTTAATTAACCGTTGACCTTCATAACTGGGTTTTATAACTTCAGAAGAAAACCAGGATGCAACTAGGAATAAAAGATTCATTCACATTACTATTTCTTTTTACATTGGTAAAATGCTTTTTATATGTTATATATAGAAGTTTTCTAAGCTTTTTAACCATGTAGTAAAAGCTTTATTAGTAGTTAAATTTATGCACAAATAATTTTTCTAATCAAAGTGGAAGAGGACCTGGGAGTTGCCCCCCCCCCCCACCCCCTCCTTTTAGATACTTAGATACTGCCTTCCTATCTTTACAAAGTAAAAGTACAGGGGCTGACTTGGCCAATTTCCGAAACTTGAGGAACCATGTCGCCGCTCATGAAAAAACTAGAAAGGATACCTCTCTTGAAGACGACCTGCACTTTTATGTTCAATGATTCGATCAATTTTTCCTCAAATATCTGTCATCCACTGGTTTCAATTGCATGGGAGAAAACCAACAACAGTCGATTCTCAGTGGCTTATATATATTCTGCAAAAATTGACAGAAAGCTTCGGCTCCTCAAGAGGGAAATGGTTAATGACACAAAATGGCAGCATCAAAAAGAGACAAGAAGAAGAAGCATATGGAGCTCACATTTCAAAATTTAGAGCTATAGACAGGAGGATCTTTTAAGTTTGAAATACAAAATTGCACAATTCATTTCGAAACAGCTGCGTTTCCTCGCCAAGACACACTCATTTTGGTTAGATTAAAATGTTTTTGACTGTTCAAGGAGCTACATGTGTGATCACCTGAAACACTGCCTCTATCAGATTTGTCTGCCTGAGGGATGAATTGCCATCTCAAACCACCACCGTTTATTTACTTCACAAACTTCGAGCAACCTTCTCATACAAATCACGAGGCCAATTCCGATTCATATTATTTGCAAGGAAATGTGTAATCTGCAAAAGGTACCAGAAAATAATAACAACAATCACTAGGCAGCGACATTCTGTGCCTATTTCTCAAAAGAACCACCACATTTTCAACGACAGTTACACTCTAAATTGACAAGATCAAAATCCAGCAATTCATTTTCACTACCAAATCATTTTGCGCCTGATGGCTACTATATGTTTTGCAAATCAAAATGATTTATAACTAGAAAAGCCCAAAGAAAACAACGAAATACATATCAAATCATAGAAATGAGAATTGTGCATTGGTACGCCTTTGGCAGCATTTATGAGTTCATATTGCATCGGTGTCATTTCATCATTATTTCTGGCCCTCCATATAATCTGTAGGAAAACTATCAAAACCCATTCAAGCATTTTTCTAGATCATCATCATAATTTTTAAGGAATGGGCCTTTCTCAGTTTTCAAGTATAAAACATTTGAGGGTCTGAACTTTTTCTCACAATAGGGTGTCTCAACTATAATTTTTATCTATCGAGATTTTCATCTGTTTATAATGACATAATCGATAAAGGCATGCTAGGAATTTGAGGATGTATCTATTAAATGATGTCATGGTCACCAAAACCTTACAAGAAAATGAGGACTTATGTCACCACTTAAGCCAAGAAATACTTTTGCAATCCAGATTTCAAGTTTACATGTCTTTTAAACTGGGTAAAACAAAACCCATACTTCATGTTCAGACTGATTAGTAAGCAAAAAAGACTTAAATTGCTTAAAAAATTAAGATTATGTGATACTATGATCCTACAAATTCTACTGCAATCCCACCAAGACTGTACCCACTCACACTCTTCTTAGCAATTCAAAAGATTTTATATGTCTAGACTTTAGGATCATATGACTATGATCCAGGTTGCAGTTTTTGACAACCTTTACTCACTATCCTTCAAACTACAAATTTTTAGTAAGCAATTTCAAAGAGATCACAAGCAAACTAGCATTTTCAAAGGAGCACCAATATCTATCAAAGAAAAAATTACGAGATCAGAGCATAAATTTTCCAAAATACCTTTGCTCTCATGGCACGAAGTGACCCATCAGAATCTGTCACATTATCCAAACAAGTTAAAGCAACCTTCAAAAGGTATGGCACACAAGCCTGAACATGAAGGGATAAATTCTGAAGTGCATCAACAGTGACATCTGGCACTCGTGGATCAAATGGAAGAAAAGGAAGTTTGGCAAGCTCCCTTAAAGCATCAAGATAGTGACCCATTCTCGCCAACTTGTGAACAGATAATGTTGCCTCAAGCTGTCTCAATACTGTTTCTTGCTCTATGACATGACCTCTTTCTTGAAAACTGGGTACCATAACCGAATGATTGAGTTCAGGAAAACTATGGACAAGATATAAAAAGAATAAATAACACTGATATTGAAAACTATAAAGGCCTAGAGAAGGGATGTTAAAAACTCAGAGGAACTTGTTTTGCAAACTTCAGTAACCTTGTCAATTTGTTAGAATCCCAACAGTTCAGGAATTCATTGATTTCAGAAAAAGTTCCAAACTTGAGTTGATGGCAATCTGCCATCAACTCAACAAATGAGAATCCAGCACCATCAACAAAGTTCCACAATATGAAAACATCATGCAAGTAAATAATCTTCATGATGACATGAAATGAGTGCAAAAATATGGGTGAAAGACGTGTTAGCACTTTGAAGAATTCAGAAAATTGGTACACATTTCAATGCTAACTTAGTGCATGAAATGTTAACAAATGAAGCACTCAACATAGAGTAGGTTATTTCATGTGTCATCACCAACAACTTGAATTTCATGAACAGTAGCTAGAGATTTCTCTTGTCAATTACAATTTAATCTCAAATTTAAAAATTTAGAGAATAATATAAATTATATCTTGAGACCTTACCTAACAGCTTAAGCTATTGGGTTGAGATGGTTCTTTAACATGGTATCAGAGCCTTGATGACCAAGTGGTCACGAGTTCGAATCTCATCACCCCCATTTATTTGATAAAAATCAAGCACAAGGTAATGTGGGTCTGTGCAAGTTTCAGGCCCGAAGGGCTTTTACTTGAGGGAATGTGTTAGAGAATAATATAAATCATATCTTGGGACCTCACCTAACAATTTAACCTATTAGGTTGAGATGGTTCTTTGACAATAAATGCTTCAAGCACTTGTAATCTAGTAAAAAATATCAAAAGCAAACTATCATCCCAAACTTAACAATGCAAAAAAGGAAGCCAAGGAAAACACAGGATCATAATTACCTTTCATTAGGATAATACTTAAATGTCTCCAGAATCTCATTGCTAGAATTAATGAGACCAGCAGTCCAGCTCTCACCATCCAATCTACCACGTGATAGTGCACAAATTGCTTCAGACAGGCACTTATTGATTGTATCTAAAGCCATAGAGAATGCCCCAACTCTCTTCTGAATTTCTATGGACTGGATTTTGGCAATCAGATTAGGGCAAATCAACAATGAGAAAATGTGAGGCGAAAGAGCAATATGGAGGTAAAAAAACCAGCTAGTCACTATATTGCTTTACCAAGAGGTAGATAAACATTTCTAGAGAAATAGAGATATGCATAACTAGACAAAAAATGTGAAGACTCCCTGAAGAACTCCAAAAAGGAATGATTTCCAAACCAAGAGAGTCAAAAGGCAAGGAGAGGAAAATTAACCTTTTCATCTAGTCCAGCTTCTTGACACTTGCGAGCAGCTTCAAGTAGAAATTGCTGTCTTTCTTTAGAATCAGTCATAAATCGTGCCAATTCACCTTCTTCTCCGGCACCTCTTGGACCCAGTAATAGATGAATACCACCATCCCTTAGCAATAGCTCAGTGAGGAGTTGCTTCAATGTCATGCTTCTCTGCCTCTGCTGATCAATATTACCTCTCCCAGTCCATGATGCTTCTCCACCACCTACTGTAGCTGCAGCTTGGGCATAATATTCTAGTGCCATTGAGAGATTTCCATGACGTAAATATGCAGATCCATACTGCCTAATTATGCTAGCGACCTCTGCATAAGCATCCATTACCCCAAGTTTTTGCCCAGCTCCAGCACCTTCAGTAAGAACCCCATGGTCTGCTAGAGCGATTGATACATGGACTGCATTGATATTGTATCCATCATCTGCAGCTTCCTTAGACAAATATAAGATAGCTGGTAGCATCTGGACACTTAATAGTAACACATAAGGGTATACGAGAGGGTCTTTCCCATTTTTAGTATAATATGATGGCTCAAATTTATTCAAGTATGCCTGCAAATCCTCCAAACTGTATGGTACCAAGCTTTCATTCAGGACCTGAGATGAGGTCCCACCATGGTACTCTTGTACAGCTGATAATTTGAACCACAGGAAATCCTCTATAGTATTGAAAAGGGTTGGCAGATCTCTCAGCAGGTGGTCAATTTTCCTGCGAGAACCAGATACTATAGCATAGAGCAACAACTTTTTCTTGTCATATGCAGCTCGACCCACCCGATCACCCATTCTTAACATTTTTTCACATTCTTCTGAAGCAGCAGCTGCAATATCCGCAGGCACCATACCTCTAGAGTTAACCCACTCCATGAGCTGTGAAAGGGAAAGCTAATGATGGAGGCTGCTTATAAAGTATATAATTTTTTATCTTAAGCAGAGAAAAATCAAATCAGTACCATAGGAGCAAATTGGTGTGAAGCACGGGAAGACAGGGCAACAGTTCTTGCTTCCTCATAATACCCAGTTCTCAAGCAAATATAGATCTGTTGAAAACAGAAAAATATGATTTAGTATAGAAACACAGATTTTTTAGATAAAAGATTATGAAAAACAATTGTTCGGTACTCTGCTAGAAACACAACTGGTTTGTCGTTACAGCAGAAAATAAATTTAGTATCCTGCTATTTTGGTTTGTCAAAATAGCTTCAAAAGGAATTTAACATTCTGCTGAATGACTTGACCCAAATTAATGAATATAACTAAATGATACAGATGCATGCATGCACTCTATATTAATTATTTTTCTTGTTTCTGAAATTATCCTAACTACCACTGTTTTCAGTTAGATAAATTATAGCAACAACCCCCATAAATTTTAGCCATGGGAGGTCTCTCTAAAACAAGATAGTATAGATATTAGTGGTGTGCAATTTCAAATAAAATGGGCGTGGTCACGTAATTAAGAGAGCAAAACACAAAGGTTACTATCTTACAGATGAATCGTGGTTCCTACTTTATTGACCTTTTAAACAATGCCCTCTGGCTTTCACGTAATAAGCATTTAGGAGACCAAAAACTATTAAAAGCATTCCCAAGCAAAATTCACGTGAAACAAAATTTATCAATGACCTGCTGCCAAGTGGTATCAACTGGAGGCTGCCTATGAGTATCACCTGCATCAAAATCCAGAACTCCATAATCCCTTAACCGAATCTGCACGGAAAGATAAGAAGAACAAGAAAAATATGATTTCATGTAAAAGAAAAATGTCAATGAACAAGTCCAGGCAAGCAAGAAGTTGAATAGCATTATTAACAAACCCGAAGAAATGCACGAACTCTTTGTAGATTCCCAACAGCTCCACCAAGAGCAGCCTGACATGAGAACAGAAAAATGATGAATAGTAATCAACACTACCAAGCAACAATTTGTTAGAAGCAAAGAACAAAGGTAGTAGCAGTGAACAAAAAGACTATTAGTACACATATATTAGCATTTGTCATTCTGAAAAATAATAGGTTATCCACAAAATAAGAAGATACTGAAAGAATTACTACCTGTGCTGGATGATTTTGTATTGTATCCATGATGTATTTTTCATGGCCCCATTCAAGATGGCGCCTTGCACCAATAACTAATGACATTTTTCTTGAAACAATCGGTTGCATGGTTGTATTTTCACCCACCAATGTCTGTCAAAGTATACATATATGTATTTAGATGGAAAATAATACTTTTAAATGCTTACTGTATTTATCAATATAAAAAATTGTTCATTAGACTGAACTTAAAAAACTCTATAATGGTCCCTCTAGAATCTATTTCAGGAAAATAAGGAAATAAATAAAAAGTATACCTGAACAAGGTGCCATATCTTTTGCATGTTAACAGATTTTCCACGAGATACTTCAACACCTAAGCTTTCATAAGCACCTTTGAAAGCTGTTGCAGGCTACAGGAATAGCAAACAGGAAATAAAATATACATATTTCAATAGTATCAAGTTAAGAGAACCTAAACATAAGAGAAGATGACACAAAAGTACAATGTCCTTTGAAGATCTTACTTCCTAGCAATGTAGGTTACATATGACAGCTTGAAGAAACATATTATCAGGGCATATGGGCATGGTTAACATCCCATTAGATTTGAAGGTCATCCTACAATTTTCAAATTCTTCAGGAAATTAAGCGGCTCAATAAGCAATCATTCCAAGTCCTGATGAAAATTTCACCCTTGAAGAACTTGGATGCCAAAAAGGTGGGTGCTTGTGCGCTTTGTTTAAACTAAGTATTTGTAAGCGACTACCTGTCCTTGGCTACCTGGCTATGAAATGACTCATAACGATGCATACTAAAAGAAGTTAGTACATGGCTGTAACTCTTACTTAAAGAGAACTGAGGAGAATTGTCTAATCTTTTGTGATCTATGCATGTTGCAAAATGCCATACCCCTCGGATGTGAGATGCATCCCCTCTCAGGCATAATGCCTCAGAATCTTAGTGACTGAATCTCAAGTCTCAACCACTTCCTTGGAAATATAGCCCTTACCCCTATCCTTTCAGATTATGTGATGCTTCCTAGCATGATTCTAGTATACTGATATTTAGAACAAAAGCAAACTTAACAATTGTGTATTTGAGGTAATACTGGCCCAATCATACATCAAAAGTTTGCATTACACAAATATAATTCAACAAAAAATGCATCTCTAGTTCTCGATGCTAGTCTATCTATTTATGGTATTTAAAAAAACAATTCTATAATATAGTTGTTCAATAAGCTCCCAATAAGCATCAAGGCAAGGCAATCAACCCCATTGAATCCCTAGATTTGGACTACCAAATATAATATATAATGATTGTCATCCATGGTCCAAGGATATAGTTTAGAGATTTCTAAAGAATATTTTGATGTGATGATTAAAAAAAGAGAGAAAACAAAAAGGACAGTTCTAGCTCAATATGCTGCACCTTGACTCTTAAATGCACAATGCTGTTGTCGATGCCTTTTAACCAGTGATTATCAAAACACTGTATATAAACCTTGATTATTTGTTGTTAGTCCCAGGTCTTCCTTTTGCCAAATCCATGAGATGCGAGCAGTGACTATTATTGAAAAGGAATACTCTATCTATTCTCTAATAGATATATTCTCCACTTTGATACTTGTGGTACATTTCAAAGATAAAGTTGCTATCAAATCTTTTGATTTTCTAGTTTTCCCTAGTCTGTAGCTACTCAAGAAATAGATTTCTTTCAACAAGATGTGGAAACAAGTTTTAATAGAGAAAATGTGTAACCAAAACGAGCCTTACCTTGAATTGTGAGCCATGCTCTCGCGCATGGTTCAAATTCTTCACAACCTCAGCACAGGCCGAAGCTTTTTTCTCCACAATGGGTTTGTTAGCTAAAGGTACAATTTCCATGCCAGATGGACCAGAAGAAGCATGAGGGCTGGAAGCCAGAGAAGCTAGTTGACCAGAACGAGTACCTTCAGTACTTGAATCAACTATGTTAGTCCTGGGCAATGATGAAATTCGGCTCAAGCTCTGAAGAAAGTCACGTCTTTCCTTTTGCCAATCCTCCTGCAATATATCAACTTTGACTCATCAACCAAAGTAAAAACACAGTGAGCATAGAAACCTCTAAGAAAACTTTAATGCCTCTTTAGGTTCTTAAATCCAAAACTGCATGCCTTTAAATGACCAAACTAGCTCTGAAAATTCATTTATGTACTAATTTCCCACCCTCCACCATCTGACTGTGCCAAGCCTTAGCCACAAGGCAGGCATAATAATCAGAACAAATTTCACAGAAAGACAAAATCAAGGGAACGGAACATCATTAAACAGCATAAATTTAGACGGAACATCTTCTTAATGAGTTGCAGATGTGTGAGTTTTTGAATAACATCATTTTCACAGAAGTCTAAACAGAATGAACAACCATTCACTAAAACATAACTCAGAAGCACTCAAATAGGACATCACAGCCACTAAAATCCCTGCCTTTGTCCTATATCAAAGGTAAATCATCATACCACAATTTACCCCTTCATGTTTTATATTACAGCGGCAGTTATTTTTAAGTTTTTATAATTCTAGAAGCAACCAAGTTAGTTATGACATTTTTTAACTACTTAAAACGTAATTGCTTGAAAGTGACATGCTAATTTTTTTTTTTTTTTTTGCAACTGACAAGGTTAAGAGCAAAGTATATATTACTAAGTTTAATTTCCATAAGGGTCCATGTCACTCCTTAAAGTTCAAAAAGTTGCACAGTTACCGCTAAAGTTGTCACTTTGCTTTACTGTGGTCCTATTCATTCAAACAGATAGTAAAAACGATGGAAATTTAGAGGGTAATTATGCCAAGCAAGCATTAAATTTATTTTACGTTGAATTCCATATTCATTCTGAGTGGATTAGTCTACATTGCAGCAAGGCTATTGTATGTGTGTAATATTGCAGCTTTAAAAAACTTTATAAGTAAACCATTACGAAAAGAATAGGGACTAAAAGTCACTTAACATATAAAAATGGTTAGTAAGAAGCCATAAGCTGTGATTGATTTAGCAGCATATATACGCTGGCAATAAATAAATTATACCAACAGTTCAAATACATGCTGTATGGCACTAACCTCCAAAACTCTCATCATGTAATCATTAAAACTTCTTACGTTATCCTTCTGAGCTTCCTGGATTGCTGATACCATTGCCATTTCATGAAACTATGGACAAAAATTGCATGGTGTAACCATAAACCAGTAACAGCCACTTTTTAGGAAGCAAAAGCATCAATCTAAATAGCAGGAGGTAACTACTTGAGACAAAGCAGAGTTGCACAACCAAATGAGGATATATTGTGTAAGATATTAAAGCATTTGTCAGCCAATTGCATGTACCACGATCATCCATATATGTAATTGAAAACAACAAAACTCATAAAACAAGAGAGAAGTACCACCATTATTGAAAGTTCCAGTTCAGTAGTTCCAAACAAATAGATGGTAATAACAAAACTATGCTATTATATAAAGACACATTAGCACCAGCTTAAAGATTAGAACAGCTTCCTGGGATACTATTTTGCTTTTCCCTAACTTGAACATAAAAGGAAGAATGTTTTTAGGACAATTCATGAAGCTTTAAGAAAAATATTTTAGGACAATTGATGAAGTGTTTCTTCCTAAATCTTTTCCCTTCCTAACAGACATGAAGCTTAAACAACATGTTGTTTGTTCCATTAGATTGGTTTGAGATTTGCAAGAAATTTTGGCCATATCTGTTAGGCATTTAAAGAGCATGTTCCAAATGTAACTTTCTATTGACCTTCAGCCACTTCTACATAAGAATTTTGGGAAGTTTTCATGCATGTAAAACCATAGTGAAAGAAAATGATATCATCATGCATTGATGAAACAAAAAGGAAGATTGTCAATTTGATGGCTATTTTCGAAAGTCATCTTTTTAAGCAGTCTCAGAATGTAATCATTTCTGGGGAAAGAAAAACCATTCTTCTTTTCAGAAAAATGAACACAGTTAGAAAAAACATTGTTTATAACAAAAACTAAAATTCAATTTCAAGGTCTTTGTAACTTCAATACTAGTACATGAGCACTTCCATCAACCAGCAAACAGTATGATTATGTGTTTATGTTTCAAGGTCTTTGTAATTTCAATACTAGTACATGAGCACTTCCATCAACCAGCAAACAGTATGATTTTGTGTTTATGTTTTAGTTATTTGGTACAACAAATAGCTAAATTTAACAGAGCATGTCAACTACACATTTGAGCAGTCAACAGAATAGCAGCGTGAAATATTATCAAGCCAACAAAAACCTATCACAGAGTTAAGGAACTAAAGAAACAAGAAAATAATCACAGCTATTATCATAGATCTGTTGCTCAGATCATAAAAAAGCAGCAAAAATTACCTGTTGAAGATACTCTTCAACACTTGTAGCCTCGGCAGGAAACACATCCTCAAATGTTGTCTAGGAATAGAAAAGGCAGGTGTAACAAATAATGAAATTCCAATTGTGAACCATGAATATTACATTGAAGCAAAAGAAACAGGAACTTCAAATGAACAAAACACGTCACTACCCCAAACATAAAATCAAAATGGTAGCCTAAAGCAAGTTCAGCATGGTCACAAAAACAAGGCAGTATTAACAAACTAGTAATCAAATTTTAATTTCATTCAACACGTCATAAAAAATTGTTTTTCAACAAACCTTTGGAGTCTATAGTCATTCATCAACTGTTTGATAAAGTAAATTTGCACGACTGTGTCCACCAAGGCAAGCTTATACTCATTAATTAAAAAATAAGCTAAATTTCACCTTCAATTCAAAAGACTTTAGATCTCGTGCAAGATGCTCGGCATTTATTCCTTCACGTGCAAGAAGCCTGTGAATGCATAAAACAACACAAATAAACCCCGCCCATTCAAGATTCTTCTTACTCGCAAGATTCCAATCAATGCTACCCTTAATAGACATGACATCATAGAAAACAGTATTTAAACAGTAATAGAGAGAAATTCAGAAAGTGATTGAAAAAACCAACCTTGTAGCGGCAATAGATTGCGAAGGAGCCTCGGGTCTTATGGCTTTAGCCTTGAGTTTCTTCGATAATGCTTCTAATTGATCTAAGTTCCTCTAAAACATACAGAAAAACATTATAAACTCACTAAATTAGTACAAAACAACAAAATGCACTAATTCTAATGGTCAAAAAATTAATTGAGTAATAATAACAATAATAATAGATAAAAAAAACAGGACGGGAATGAAGTTGAAAGCAAAAGCAAGCAATTTCTTTTAACAATAAAGTATAATTTCTATAAAATCGGATACTAAAAAGAAAGAAAAAAAGTTCACAATGTTAAATAAATCAAGCTTTCAATTAATTTATTTTTGTTAACAAAGAGAAAAGAACCGATGGATTAACAATGACTAAAAGTATATATCCTCGGCTTTTGAAAATTGCCATCGCGTTTTCTCGAGAAACAAACAGAAAAGAAAAAAGGAGAGTGCGAGAGAGAGAAAAAAAACAAAAAAACCTGAAGAGGAGGGAATTGAGGGGAAGGAGCAGCTTGTTCGAGAAGTTTGGTGGAGGAGTGGAGTAGATCGGTCCAGTTACTCATGTCCTGTTCGCTTGCCATTTCTACTCGTTCTCTCTCCGATGGCGTTTCTCTTCTTCTTAGTTTTTCTTTTTCCAGAGATATGAGAGGGAAAAGGGTTTTAGCTTAGCTTGTTTTAAATTTAAATAATTAAATTAAAAGCACTAATTTTTCAAAAACTACGGCTTTTCTCTCGAGCTAAAATAGTACGATTAGCAGTGTAATTGGAAGTATTTTTTAAATAATTTTTTATATTAAAATATATGTTAATGATATTTTTTTTATTTTTTAAAAATTATTTTTGATATCAACATATCAAAACAATCTAAAATGTATAAATTATATTAAATTTTAGTAAAAAAAATTTAAATTTTTTAGAAATGCAGGTTCAAATACGTTCCCTAAACCTACAATAATATCGAGTTAGAATGTGTTTGAAAACGCATTACAAACAATATTTTTAAAAATATTTAATTTTTTTATTAAAATTTAATGTGATTTATATATTTTAAATCATTTTAATGTACTGAAATTAAAAATAATTTTTAAAAAATAAAAAAAATATTAATATAAATTTTAATATAAAAAATTATTTAAAAAACAACTATTATTATACTCTCAAATATTTTTAATTAAAAAAAAAAAGACCCGAGAGTGTAAAAAAGAAGTAAGTTGAATTCCGTTCGGGTAAGTGGTCTGGGCTAGGTATAATGTGAGCATGGCCCACTAACAAGATGAGGCCCAGTTAGGAGTGTAGGATTCCAAAATTTATGATTTTGTTTTTATTCGTCTTGTAAAATTCTAAGCCTACATAGTACATAGAGTTCAGAATATGCTTTCAGCGGAATTAGGATACTTTCTTATGGAATTTTTAAAAGTATTTTTTATTTAAAATATATTAAAATAATAAAATAATAATAATAATAATAATAATTTAAAAAAAAATTCTAGTTAAAAAACGTAGTCAAACACCCTTTTTAAACACTAACTTAATTGCCTAAGGATAAAAAGTTTAAACTTTTAGCATGATACTATTAAAATGACCCGAACCTATTATGTTATAGTAGAATACTTTTTAAAGATTTAATTTAATTTAATTATATTAAAATTAAAGTAGATATTTATAATAAATTAAATGACTTAAATTTTAAGGAAAAAATATATTTTATTAGTCAAAATTATCTTCTTTCATTCATGTATTTTTTTTT
>Ga0325403_1000222_pt1 | contig 35011 bp, 21 predicted proteins | sample PopdelMetagenome_19_FD_205665 | JGI IMG/M metagenome (GOLD analysis project Ga0325403, IMG submission 205665) | Populus deltoides microbial communities from Bellville, Georgia, United States - Xylem-PdKOR-R4 | ecosystem: Host-associated > Plants > Phyllosphere > Stem > Wood/Secondary xylem... | reverse complement strand
TATATATATATATATAAGATTCTTTTATAGGCTACAAGATTGTTTTATATATAGGCTACAACCCGTGTATTATCTCGCAACAAAACAAAGCAACTTGAAGGTAAGAAATAAGATTTATGATTGATTGGTTGATAAGATTAATAAAAATATCATTTTCGAAGATCCTATCATGCCATTGCCCTCGTCCATGATGGGATCGATCAAGATTGTAAGGAGTTATGATGATCATTATAATAGAGAGAATCTGATCCGAGTGATGATTGATTATTCGGTTCTTTTCTCTTGGATTTTACTTCTGACACCAGAGCAAACAATGTGGTCTTGAGTTTTTATTTCTTTATAACTACCCTAATGGAGCTATCGTCGCGCGCAGTTGAACAGTCAAGCCATGGAATTAACTAATCTGGAAAAGAACAAAGAAGGAAAGAAAAAGAGGAGAAGTAGGGCTGTAAAAAGAAGGATTGCTATGAATTATAAAAGTCAAGAACTAGTGCTAGGCCCTCTCGAACCTTATTAAAAAACCTGCATCGACTGCTTGCTCAGAAAACCTGCAATGCCATTGCAGAAAGCTCAGAGCGCAGATCGGACATTAGAGTAGAAAATAAATGGGTCAAGAAATAGTTCAGGCCTTCATGCCTAGCTAGAAGTGAAGGTCACTTCATTATTATACACACGCGCTGACACACATCTTGGATATTCCAATCTAAACCATGTGCTTGCTTTCTTTCTCTGGCAGCCATGTGACGGACGCATCAATAGGCTCCACCCTTTGGTCTGCTATGCAGAATAGGCTATGCAGAATAGGCCCTTGCTCGTTTTGACTTATGGCGACTCAGATGATCTTACTGTCTTCTTTCCACACTACAATTATTCTGTGCCTAATTGTACTAAAAATGCCCCTTCAATTATTGCTCCTTTTGTTTTTCCTTTTTATTTTAAATTAATTTTTTAAATATTTTTAAATTATTTTGATAGGTTAATATTAAATATTAATTTTAAAACAAATAAAAAAATATTATTTTAATATATTTTCAAATAAAAATAACTCCTACTACAATAATAAGCCTACAAAAACTTTGAAGCAGGTTGTTAGTGAGTGTGGTAGCAGTTGTTTTTTAAAGTGTTTTTCACTTGAAAATACATCAAATTTATAATTTTTTATTTTTAAAAATTATTTTTTGATATTAGCAAAATTTAAAAATATATAAAAAAAAAATTAAATTTTGCCCAACACACTGGTTTTAACACAATACCAAATGGGGCAAAAGCCTTGTTTTATCTTCCTAGCCCGGCTGAAAAATAAACCTACCCCATTTCACCCTACCTGCGTTCAAACCCAGAACATGCTCAATCAAAGGCGAGGAGGAAGGTGGTACCAAACATATATACACTTGAACAACATTACTTTAACATAATTTAATTTCCCAAATAAATACCTTGTAGTAGTAATTAATTTGTTGGAGAAGGATCAGAAAGAAATCACTTTCACTTAGTATAATCTACAGCAATTAGAGCATAAAGTGTTTGTTGGAAACTGTGCGCACATGCCAACTCCTACAATCCGACAGAACTCCCATCTCATAAATATTAAACACATCTGGAGGAATAGCTCGGTGGTGCTCTGAAAAATGTTCATCATTCAATCAAAACAGTTTATAAGTTAATATCGCATTTGGAAATAGCAATTTTCAAACGTTACAATGGAAATGGGAAACTGCATATATCACCACCCCTCCTGTTCGTCACTTCTTTAGCATACAGTGCGTGGTTGTTTGAGATTGCATATCGAATCGACGATGGATGGATGTTTCATGTAAACAAAACCTAGGAAACGCTGTCGCTTTAATTTGTTCGAACAATTCCCAACAAACTGGTTTGGTAGCTTAGGCACATCGCATCATTAATTATTATATTTGATGAATTTTAGGTCCAGCTACTAATTATACTCTCCTACATATGTCCTATCTAAGCTAAGCTAGCTTCCTTCAGTCTAGTGTTACGTACGTATTTATGACACAACCACCTTTTGTGACCGGGAAGAAATTAATTGAGGCGAATTATTAGTGTCTGATGATAGGACCGCAGATTTCCAGCGACAATTTTAGGCTTACAATTTCAATCCTGACAGGAAATTTAATTGATGCAGAAAGGAAAATGCCAATTAATTATTGTATATAGAGAGAGTGTTTTATGGGGAAAATGGGCCGGGGTGGTGTGAACGGAAAATTTAATCTTTATATTTAATAAAATTAATCAAGAATTATATATATTAATAAATAGAATTAACACTAATTATAAAGTGAGGATTACATAACTCCAAATTCCAAATTACATGTTTAGATAGATTACATCATTTCATACACAACCAAAAAGATTTGTAAGACTTTTATACATAAAGATTTAATCAAGAATTCGTTATTGACAATACCTCATCACATGAACAATAAATACCCTACTACTCTGAAGGTAGATGAGATGCACCTGAAATATAATCAAATGATTTTAGAGAACTTTACAAGCCTAAATATCAATTTAATCAAGAAATACAATTAAATCCTCATATAATAATCACATAACAGTAATGGTTTCCATTTTTCCTTTTATTTTCTCTTTCGATACCTCTATCCAACTTTTACTTCATTTCCCAATTTTCTTGCCTTACCAACAACCATATTTCGACCAATTTCTAGTTTTTATAACATTAGTAGTCTCTGCTCTTGCTGCCAACTGTATTCCTTTCATTGAAGTTAGTCCTTGTTCTTGCGACCGACTACACTTAATGATATGAACAGTCCTCACTTATGTGGCTAACTATATCATACCTTAGTGATATCCCTTACTCATGTGGCCGGTTACATCACCCCAAAATTTATTTTCCCATATCATAAGAATTCATTCTTGGCAATACCTCATCCCCTGCTTTTATAGTTAGCCTAAAATTTCCTGATTTGTTGCCCCCACTCATATGGTCATTTTATACAACAATGGTCCCTTCTCAAGCATCCGACCCGATTCATTTTGACTCTAAAGTCCCCATTCATGTGGTCGACTTTCTATATTCCTAAATAAATCTCGTGTTTTAGTTTTTTTTTTTCTTCTTTATTTTTCTGAAACTGATAGAAAATTAAGCCCAACGACTAAAATATTAAAATGACTAGATTAAGCACTATTACTTTAGGATTTGGACACCTAATTGCTGCTCATTCCTCCCGTCTGTGGTCTAGCTCATGAGACCTCCACGTAATAATAGGATTACAAATCGTTATCATTATATCCATTTAACCTAGACCCAAATCTCGGTTTCACGTTTAACACATGTTTCATGAATTTTAAACATGTTATCATGCAATTTCAATTAGGGGTGAGCAAAAAAACTGAAAAACTGATTAAACCAAGAAAACCGGAAAAAACCGAGCCAAACCGGTTTAAACCTGTTTTTGTTCCAAAATAACGAACCAAAACCGGTCGGTTTGAATCGGTTCCGGTTCGGTTTTGGTTTTAAAAAAACCGGTTTGGTTACTTTTTTTTGATAAAAACCGAACTGAACCGAAAATAATCACCCCTAATTTCAATCATAGATACACATATATGCAACATATTCCTGCCAATTACACATATTTCTCATGTTTTCATTACCCATCTTAATCTAACTCGATTATAATCATAGTGTATATTCATGCATACACACAACAATTCAAATATCTTTTAACTCAATTCTACTAACACATGGGTTACAATAATATAGCATGTCTTTTCAACATAATCCTAAGTATTTAGGATAATGTTCCCTCACAAAATCTAGAGATTGATATGCGGAACAAATAAAATGTAGGGCTAAAATGCGAAAACTTACACAAATAAGGATAAAAAATGAAAAACAAAAAAATTTTAGGGACCAAAATTTCAAAATCCACACTTCATGAACTAAAAAAAGCCAATTTTTTGTTTCAACTTGAAATTTAGTCTTTATAGTTTCAATTTGTTTTAAGCAACAAAATTGAATTGTATTTTTTTAAATAGAGCATTAACTTAATGCTATGATGACACTGTGAGAATCATATAGTAAGCTAATTAAAATAAATTATCAGGTTTAATTCTCAAACAACTCAATATATATAAAAAGATAGAATAAAAAATGCTTCAACAACTTGAAAAAAAAAAGCACCTTGTAAATATACACTGCATTGTTTCTTGCTGTTTTTCTTAGGTTATTGTCATTTATAAGTTGAAAAAATAAAGGTAAGCATCCCTCAAATGAAGATATATATTCCAATCACCTTGCCTAAGGAGAGGTAAATTAATGTTTAAAAAAGAAGGGGTAAAAAATTGATTTTTTTCACTTTGCATGAAATTCCATGTTAAAAATAACAAATTTTCATCAGTCAAAAAACAAAGCCCCACTCTCCCTCTTGGACCGTAAGTGCACCTCCTCCCATGACTCCCTCTATATGTATTCTACTATTCTTCCAACTTTCGCACAAGTCACAACCTCCCATTGTAGCTTCCAATTCCCAAGTCTCTCCTCCCCCGGTTCAACTCACAACAAACACCACCGCTACTCTAGATACAAAATGGCGCAAATGTTGCTCCTTTGGTGGTCAAAAACTACCACCAAGACTGGTGGTGTTGATACCATTGCCACCACCAGTAAGACCGTTGAAAATATTGGCAGTTCACAAAATTGTTTTTGTGGGTGTCTAACAAAGCTTTTGAAGAAGCTAAAGAAGAGAGGAAGAGTGATACGCGCTGCCGCTGCAAGTAGGCAATCTTCATTCCAGTGCCGGTATGATCCATTGAGTTATTCTCTCAATTTTGATACAAGTGGGCATGATGAAGATTACTACCACTTCTGTGCTTTCACGTCAAGGTTTGTGGCCAACCCATCAAGAAGCAGGATCAGTACTACATCCTCTTCTTCAAGAACACTAGGGGTCACTTCTCACTAGAATAAACAAACGCTGTTTAGTCCCATGTTTTGTTGTCTTGTTTTGGTTTCTTTTGTTTTTTGGAAGTTAACTTGTCTTAGGCTTTAGTCACTTCTGATGGAGCATCGTGTGTACATTCAATGGAGGATCTGATCTGATCGCATCTTAAGTTTTATTCTTCTAGGTAAAGAGAGTTAGTTATTATCCACGGAAGAGAGCTGCTAGCCTCAAATGGGTAGGGGCCTTACTGTACTTTTATGCGGTATTTACCCACAATACTAATTTGATAGAGCGGTGCTTTTATATATATATATATATATATATATATATATTTCTTCAGCAGCTGAGCTTTCATGTGAAGTGATGGATACAGGAGAAGAGGAAAACTATGGTGAAATTGAGGAGTAGGTGCTGTATAATTAATCAAAATCCAAAACTATTTCTGTAATGATAAAAAGTTCGCTTTGTTAATCTTCTAGGTGGGTAGTTGTACCCAAAATTACCGCACAAGATGCTTATGATACGTGATGATGCAACAGGTATATGCGATCACAGCCATAGGTCCATTGTGAAAATCCTGAAAGTTAGCTTCCTTATCAGCTAGACGTAGAGATTCAAAGGGCATCGGGAATGTCAAGGACCATATTTTTTTTTAGGGGGGCTGTGTACTCATGTGCAAGGTGAGCTACCATCTCCAAAGCAGAATTATTGTTTAGGTGTATGAAGTAGGTTATCCGGGGAGACAAAAATCCGTGATTATTGGTAGGCATAATCATGATTTTACATAATTAAAAACACAAGACTGCGTCCTTCTAAACCTTTTTTTTCTAAAAAAATAAAATAAAAAAAGGTATACAGGTATGAAGAAGACTCATGATCCGTTGCATTTGACCATCATTGAATTTGTCATCAAGGTTTCTATTCTAGTAAAACAAGGATAATTTTTCGCTTTCTGGTCTCTAGCAGGGGGGATGAAATGATGCGTCCCCAGTCTTGCAAAGAAATGGTGTTTCAACGCTCACACGCAATCTTCAACAGGACAAGAAGTGTTACTGCTTAAAGCCACTTCAAGAATTCAACTACATTAGAGTTACAGGTTCGACGCAGACGCGTTTAAATTTTAAATGATGGATAGATAGGCCCAAGAACAGAGAGAGGAGATTTATGATTTACTTTACGTTGTCGCGATGCAATCCACCCGATTCTTTTCAATGGGTGAGGAGGAAAACAACCCCTAGATTTGGAAGCAAGTTTGACAGATGCAGCAATACCAGCAGGGGAAACTATATATTTCATTCTCTTGCAATAACTTAAAACAAGATGTCCTAAATGATCCTATATATGCTAGTTCATCACTCATCGAGTCATGCCTACAAAAAATTGAGCACTTAACTGGAGAGCCTGCATCAAAGAATAATGATGTTCCATATTTCAATCCCATACCTTAACTACGGTTCATGATCACTCAAAGGATGATCTGATACAGTTCCCTCAGAAGATATGTCCTCTACATCAGGCTTTTTTATTGGAGAAAAATCTGACTCGGTCTTGCTTGAATCACCACTATCAGGTTGGTCTGGTCTCTTCTCTGGAAGCATGCTCTGCACCTGAGGTGGCAACCGCTCTGTATCCTTATGTTCTTCCGAAGCAACTTGTGAATCTGACATTCCAACTTGGTCAGGAGATTTTCGCATGGACACTTTACTTTCATGGATGCTTGAACTTGTTGTACCAGAACCAGAGGTTAAATGTGGGCCTGGAGCAACACAGGATGCCACCAATTGAAGAACTTCAGGAGAGGGGGATAATCCCATGGTTGTTTTCTTCTGAACGTTTAAATAAGCAGATGAAGTCAATGAATTCATCTTGCTTAAACTAGGAAGAGGCAGGTTAAGGTCAGACTCATTCCATGGGTGGCCTGAAGTTTCAGGAACTAACGGTGGAGGGATAGAGGTGGAAGCAACATTACAGCCATGGATGCCGTATCTAAAATCCTGGGTACTTCCCCTGGTATCTAGGGGGAACTGCCTGAACATATGTGACCTCCGCTTCTTTTTCTTCCTCAAAATCCATCTTGGATCCTTTGGTTGGGAGGGAGGTGGACCGGGAATAACAAATGGAGGTATTGTTGGTTGATTTTCTCCATATAGTACACGAACTGATTGTGCTATTGCTGATACAGTGGGTGGCAGCTCAGGTTCAGGCGGTTTAACAGGGGCAGTAACAGCTTCCCGAAGCCAATGAGGCAACTTGTTAGAGGAACTGCTTCCAACTACCTCTTTACCCTTCGAATTTATTGGATTCAGGAATTTACTTGGGTGCAAGAACAAACCTGAATTGCTTAATTCACCAATTCCCACATTATTCTGGGAATCCCGCGATATGTGTACTGATTTATCCAGAAGACTAGGCAATTTTCCGTACTTCATGGTTTCATATTCTTCCTCTCTTCGCTGTAAATCAAAGCTGGTTGAGGAATTCAAACCAAGAGTAGCCAAGTTGCTTGCTCCAAAAGAACTGAGCAGAAATGGCTTTTCAGAGGAAACATGCAAAGAAGGTCCCGCTGAAGAATCTCCAACAAAATTCGCCTGCAGTTCATCTGGATTCCAAGTTGGAATTGGGCTAAAATGCTCATTCCGCAAACTAAGTTGATCCAATGGCTCAAAATGTGGCAGGCTAGAAGACAGATCACCAAAACCCAATTTCATGTCTGTCAGATGCGATTGAAACTTTGACGGTCTGCTTCCATGCAAAGCCCGTGTCATCATTCCCTCAGGAATGCTGGGAAACAAGGATGATTTGGAGGACTTTGTTGCCTTCAGTGTCTTTAGCAATGGGAAAGCAGACCCATCCAAAAACTTGAGTTGCTCCTCCTCCCACCTAACTGCTAAATCTTCTGAAGTTTTGTACTTCGAGAATTTTAACCTGGGGTCTCTAAGCATGGCATCCCAATTACCCCTTCCATATCTCCGAACACCAACCCAAAGGAAATCAAGTTCATCCTCAGACCAGACATCTACTTTTGATTTCTTACTGTACAAGCTACTGGATCCAGAGCCAGTCCTCATTATTATGTTCTCAAGTACCTTTCTGTGGTTTTCAGGAAATGATGGAAAAGAGGATGGCATCTGACCCAAACCCAGTGTGGGAGAAACCTCCTTCTCCAGCTGATTATATCTTATTGCATCTTGAGGGTGAAATTTCAAATTGGGCAACAATGGCATTGCTGGAAGGTCTCTCATAGAGTCATTTACAGCTTCAAGTCTTCTCCCCAGGGACAAGCTGGGTAGTAAGTCATGGTGTGTACTAGGTATGCTCTTGGAAGGAAGTGGGAATCTGGGCAGCAATTTCTCATCAAAAGGCAAGTTTGGCAGTGACATCCTTTCCTGAAAACCAGCAAAACTGGAACTGGAACCTTCCAAACGATCAGAATCTTTCCCATGTGATATAGGTGGTGGACACTGCAATAATTATAAAATATGTGTACATAAGTAAATAGGTCAGTTTTATTTAGAGATTAACAAAGTCAACAAAGTGTGAGAGAGACAGACAAAGAATACCGGACTAAACGGGTGCCAACCATCTGATAAGTTATTTTTAAGACGTTGTTGCAAAACTTCAGCTGATGCATCTAGCAATTTTGGCTTGTCTGATGTAGTCTCCTGATGTTTTACAGCCGTCTCAATTGATGTTCCAGAGCAAGGAGGTAGACTAAATGGAAATTCTGGCCCAGTCACTGGCTTGCTTTGTCGAACCTTGGATCTTGAAGAGTTTTTGTGCAACAAATCCAATTGGTTGGCGTTGGGAGCACAGAGTCCTAGAACTGGTAACAGGTTGTTGGAAAGAAGCAAGTTTGCATTGCCTGTGCCCTGATTTTGGTGAGCTGGAAGTTTTGTGTCAGAGGGGTGTCCAAGAGAGTTAATAGAAAGATCCAGATGACCTCTCAACTTATGATTAGATAGGTGGCCCGACTTTATGGTTGCATCGGCATTACTCCTTGTTGCATCTGGCTGAGTGAACTCATAATCCTCTAAGTCAATCACAAAAGACTTTTTCTCCCTGCCTTGTTGAGCAAACTCCACTGCCTGATTCCCATCCGTGTTGTTGGCAGGAAGACAATGAGGAACCAACTCAGGTATAGGAGGCCCCTCATTAGGATGAAATACTTCAATTGAATTCCGCTGAGCAAGGCGTTCTTTTTGTCTAGCACGAAGCTTAGCACTGCTCAAAGAAAAGTAAATTGAAACGAATGATGTCAACTATTTTTCTAAATCTTATTTTCCTCATAGTTAACTGTGTCCAAGTAGCATGACATTTTCCACATGTTTCAAGAATATGAAGTCCTACGATTCTAATTTATTTTTTTATTTTTTTGATTGGTAAGATATCAGAATAATCTTATCTCGAGGTCCAATTTGACCCCATACTAATACTTTACATTACAGCAGCTAGAATGTTGTTGTTGATGATGATGAGTCGAGAGCAATGGGTTTCTTGGGTGAAGAAATTTAACTTACTATTTTGCCTTTAGAACTCTTCCAGCTGGTGTATATTCCCGCTCAGGCTCCACTTCTGGTTCCCGGTCCTCTTCACCACCACTCTGCATTTAAAGTTGAACTTGATAGTTGAAACTATGACTAACTATAATCAAAAGAAGAAAAGGAAAGGAAAGAAAAGAAGAGAACAACTATGACAACAAATGAAACTATGACTAACTATAATCAAAAGAAGAAAAGGAAAGGCAAGAAGAGAATAACTATGACAACAAATGAAACTATGACTAACTATAATCAAAAGAAGAAAAGGAAAGGAAAGGAAAGAAGAGAATAACTATGACAACAAACGAATTGTGCTTGGTGGAAAACATGAAAGGTTACATTTTTGAGAGATCTGCTGAATCATTGAAAAGACAAGTGGCAAGTAAATCAAAAGTGTACTCCAGTTGAAAAAAATAAATATTTACGAGCCTAGGTTTTTAATAAAAACAAAAATTTTTATGTAAAATAAATCTTACTCCATGCAGCTTCAAGCTGGACGCACTAGAAATATGAGAAGGAAGCAAAAGGAAAGACAGTTGAAAGGAGTGACACCAAGAGTAAACTGGAGAGAAGGAAATAAAACTGAACTGAGCATGTGCAAGTGCATTGGCTTGCAATAAACAATATCAAAGACCAAAATGGTAACCAAGGTTCATCTCTCACTGCATGAGGTCAGCACTGCAATCTTCAGCGAAAACCATAGACATAAGAAGCGACTCCATTCTACCAATCTCCATAGTTTCAGACCATTTCCAATTTTTTGGGATAATAATGAATGTTTTTCCATCAAATGTTGAGGGAGCGGATGAGGGAAAGGGAAAAGGAAGCGGTTCAGTTTGTTTGGAATACTAATCCGAAGTTTTGGAAGAGATATAATAATGTAGGCATGCATAAACACTATAGAAAAAGGAAAAGAAGGGGAAAGCTAAATCAGCCTATGGCCCAATAAAAAATCACATGTGAACTAAGAGACCATTCTGGTCCAACCTTCATTGGCAACATAATAGACCAGCTTTGTATTCATTACACTTGGAAGCAAATAGAAGTACCTCACTCAAAGTTTCGTTTGGGTGCGGAGCATAAGCTTCCCTGTAAGAGACAGCTTTCCTCAAGCGTTTCCCTCGACCAAGAGCAGCTTCCTCCTCGGTTTGATACTTCTCCCATCTAAAACCCAGTAAAACAAACAGGAAACTTAAATAAGCATTCCAGTGAAATACATTTCACTAAACAGAATAACTGAGTAATGGTAATTTTATCTCATGAATCATTTGAATTATGCATGTGGTTATTAGGAAAAACAGGGAATAAGAAACAAATATTAACATGTTGGAGAGTAATTATTTCAATCATTGCTTTTCAATGCGGGGAAAAAAAAAAAACAGAGTGTCCCAGGAGAACAAAATAAGAATTGGAAAGTTATAATGTATTATTTCCCTAGTAAAGAAAGAGGAAGCTATGAAGTGAGAATGATAATAAAAAAGGAATTAAAGAAAAAGATTACTAGACACTGAGACTAAAACAAATTTTCATATAATTTTAATCATAACTCTTTGTAGATGTTAAACCATGTGAAGAAAAAAAAAACCATCACTAAAATTCAATTCTATTACAACCCCGTGGAACCTTGACTGTCAGGGTAACTTGACTTTACTCTTCTAAAACAATAACCAAAATAACAAATTACAAGACTTTAAGGATCTACTGGACACTTTTCCATGTAAAGGACTTCAAGCTGGAAGGGTGTGGGTGTCCATAATTTATATGTGGACTTCTACAACAGAAAGCAGTATCCAAGGTCAAACATGGTCAAATCAATTCACTGTACAAACAGTAATTCCTAGAACACAAAACTACTTCAGGTGTCGCAAAATCACCAGAAACAAAAAATTTTGAAATCACTGCAATTCTTAATTGAAGTTGCTATATAATAACAAGGCCACTAGCAGTTCAGGATAACATCACCACACATGAACAGCTGGGATGTCTACCTATAAATATACTCTACTGGACTGAACCCTCCCTTTGACCAATTGACCAAATGAATTGTTAATAGACTGTATTATTAATATAAACCCAATCAATGCACCTCAATTTGACTGTTTTAACAAGTCTTTCGATCAAATAAATCAAGCAACAGACTGACTGGTTCCAGAAAATCGTTCATAGCAGCGCGGATAGATAACTAGTTGAGTCATAAGATACAGATTATTTTTTTTTAAGAATGAGTGACAAGACAACAATAACATGAAGGGAATTGCATGTTTAAAATTTTCCAGAGTCGCTAAAAAAATCATGAGTATATAGTTCAATCATGGTGAAACAATACATTTGCCAACACAGCCTGTTCACTTATCCATGTGTTATAGAATAAAATTCAGACAAAGTACAACCACAGGTAAATCTCCTTACCTTACACGCAAAAGCCTGTCCCATTCACTTTCTTCAGTGACATTTATCACATTCTCCTCTTTCCTTTCAGGATTTTGTCCACAGGTATCATCAACCACAACTGGCGATTCAGCTCCCCCTTGCTCTTCTGTTGTTTCATCATTCCATTCCAAGGACTGCTTTGAAAAAAGCAGAGAGATTATTAATCAAAACCAGCAGTAAACATAATTTTGTTTGTGGTAGTCCTCTTTAGAATTAATCATTAAAGATGAAACATTCTGGAAAAGATTAAGATAAATAAAAGAACCAGGAAAATCCACACAGCAACCAAAAAGGCAATAACAAGACAATCCAAAGAATATATTCAGAAACATTTTGAAACCAAAAGAAAGTCTCATCAAATAGCTATTTTAAGGAATAAATTTTTCAGAGGCTGAAAAAAAGAAGGAAAGTTTAAACAAAACCGAGCCAAACTAAGAAAAGAAATATACAGACTCCTAGAGGCCACTCTCCTTCAAATAACTTGGTCACATGTTTTCATCATACATCGGGCAAGATGCAACAAACAGTTGCAACAGAAAACAGTAAGGCCTGGGAAATATGGTTGTTAATTTCTACAAGGGAAAGCCTAACTTTTACTCAAAGTAAATTTACAACCGTTTGTAGCATCAGAATATTGCCCAGAGCATCTAACTCGACAAATTCCAATTTAAATAAATAAACTGGGGTTTTGGTAGATGCACCAAGGCACCAAGGCACCAAGAAATGATATTTCAACCAAAGATTCTTATGAAGCAAAAGTCGTATTCCAGTAAAATAGTAAAAAATAAGCATGTCACCTGTAAGAGCAAAATGTGAGTACTTTTGATGTAGGAACAAATGAACAGATCAAAGTAACAACCAAATCACACACTCACCTTTACTGAGCCAAGCATATCATTCTCAAAATCTCCTTCAGCAGCATCAGTTGTTGCCAACTGGAGGTTTGAGCGGTCAAGTAACTTTGATATTGCATTTTCATCCCACACAATCTTGTTGCCACAATCTGTACATTTATCCTGATACACATCCCCGAGGCCACCACCCCTCTTCCTCTGCTTTTGCTCCAGATCTGCTATTGCATCATCTTTATCTTTGTTGATATTATTCTCACTGTTATCTTTCCCATTCATGCTTGAAGAATCACTAAAAAGTTCTTCAGTTCCCCATCGTAGAATATCTTCCACTTCTTTCTGAGACCCAGACTTATTCACAAAGAGCTGATCAAGCACTAGTTTCTTTCTAGCAAGTTGCAAGATGCGCTCTTCAACACTGGCACGAACAACAAGCCTGTACACCAGAAGTCTATTGGATTGCCCAATTCGATGTGCTCGATTCATAGCTTGGATATCAGAATGTGGGTTGAAATCGGAATCATAAATAATGACAGTGTCAGCGGATGCTAAATTGATTCCAAGGCCACATGAGCGCGTCGACAACAGGAAAACAAATCGACTTTTATCTTGGTTAAATCTTGCAATTGCTGTCTGGCGATCAGAGACTGATACAGAACCATCCACTCTCTCATATGTTTTAGGGCCGAACTCTATGTTCAAATAATCCTCAAGGATATCAAGAAGCTTGGTCATTTGTGAAAAAATTAGAACTCTATGCCCTTCCTTGTATAAGATCTTGAGCATGGAATGCAGCAGAGTCAGCTTGGCCGAAGCTTTTATTCGCATTTCATGAAGAAATTCTAATGACCCAGAATCAGGCTCAGTACCTGGTATGAGATATGGATGATTGCAAATTTTTCTCAGCTGCATCACAATGTTTAGCATCGATTGTTGTGCAACTCCTTTCCCAATGTTTCGTAACATTTGATAATTCTTCGTTAGCATTGCTCGGTAATATTCAGCTTGGATAGAAGACAACTCAACAGGAACTATTCGTTCCGTCTTGGGGGGGATATTTTGCATAGCATCCTTTTTAAGCCTTCTTAACATATGTGGTGAAACAAGTTTCTTCAGTTCTTCCACTTTTTCAGTCGTTGTGAGATCATTAAATTTCTCCTCAAAGGAAGATAAAGAGGGGAATGAAGCTGGCTGTAAGAAATTGAGCAAATTATACATCTCACCAATGTTATTCTGAAGAGGGGTACCAGTCAAAAGAACACGGTGTTGGAAAGAGAACGTATTGAGCAAATTGAACAGCTTGCTCCCTGAATTCTTAAGTCTATGGCCCTCATCAACTACAAGAACTTCCCAAGGAACTCCTCGCAAATAAGTGGAATCCGCAAGAACCATTTCATAAGTAGTTAAAAGAACATTAAATTTGTAGGAAGTGGTTTTCTTATTCATCTCATTGGGATTACTAGCATGCCATTCATACTGGCGAATCATGGCCCTTGCTTTTGCACACCCATGGTACTCCACAACATTTAAGTTGGGAGCCCACAGTGCAAACTCAGAGAGCCAGTTAGGCATTGTCGAAAGTGGAACCAAGACCAAGCAGGGAAGAGAAACTTTGAGCTCAAAATACAAAGATGAAATAAAAGCACAAGCAGATACTGTTTTTCCCAGCCCCATCTCATCAGCAAGTATCACATTTTTGGATCTATGCCAACACTTCCGCAACCAATTCAATGCCTCGAGCTGGTGAGGGAACAAGGAGCCTCCTTTTAGCTCCTCTGGTTGCTCCACCAGAGTAGCAATTTCATTTTGCAGACCATCACACCTCCCTTTCCGTAGACCATCCCTTGCAGAATCTTTTTCCAATGCCTGGTGTTCAAGTTGATCAAACTGATTGATCAGATGAACTGATTTTTTGAGAATAAGATCGTCCACACTTTCCCAAGTGCATTCGTCATAAGGAAGACCAGTCCATTTTACAAAAGCTTCCCTGCTGCCCTCAGAACCACGGAAAGCAATTACTCGCTGGGGCTGCTTCCACTTCTCCTCACAGATATTAATCACAGCATTTCCATACTTAGCCTTATAATTCTCTAGTTTTCTCTTTGCAAGAACTTTTAGCTGGGATTCTGAAATCCAACTGTTATGTATATGAGACCTCCCCACCCACTTAACTAGGAATTCATAAACTGTTGTCCCTTTGTTCACACATATTGGTTCTTCCATGGTAGGCTTCAGTACTTCATTTTCACCACCACAAGTTTTGATTTCCACATCTTCTTTTCTGTCTTTGATTTTAGGAGAGACATGTGTTTCACAAACTTCAGAAATTTGAACCCTAGAGCCTTTCAAACAAAAATCAGTGGTTTCTTCAATCACAGGATTTTCATGTCTTTTCGCTGTTACTTCTGTCGTTATTGCAGATTCATCTTGATCCGTACCACTTATGCCTCCAGAGCCTGAATCCTTTCCATCCTTCCCTAGTAAATCCTTGTTGTTCCCTCCTTTACAGTCTTTGCTTGCAGATCTTCTGTATACACGTATTGTGTCCACTCTGATGTCGTTCTTCACACTTACATCCTTCTCAGAACTTTCAATAATGTCAGGATGACCCTCGACATGATTTTCAGCAATCCCCGCATCTGAATCCACATCACAAACAGCTTTTACCTCTAGGTGTCCATTTTCAAACTCTGGAATAAGCAATTCATCAGAAAGCTGGTCATTTTTGGTAATCTGAAATGTAACACATGACGAGCTTGTATTATCACCTTGAATCCGACAGCCCAATACCCGATCAACCTGTAATGTGGATATAAATCATATTGTATGAATTCAAGTATTTCTAGTAGAAAGCATTCGTCTATATCTAAGAGATTAATAGAAGAAAGCCTACAAATTTTCTGGATATAGCTGATTCACCTGCTGAAGTTCGGTCATGATAATATCTTCACATTTCTGGGTTTCTTCCACATGAACCTCCGCTTTATATGACTCTTCTAATGTTTGTGCAACTTCCACGGGATTCTTCTGATGAAATAAATAAATTTACTCATAATAATCATAACACCAAACATAGCATGCAACAGCAATAAATGACAATGATGCTGAGAATGACAAGAGGAACAGTACTGACATGTCAGAAGATGACAATGATTGTAAAGTGCTGATCTTGAGTAAGGGATATATGTTTGGGCTGATTGCATCATTTATTGATTTTGCTAGTGTGAAGCCTAAATCCAAGATAGATGGAGGTTCTATGAGCACACGGTGGTGGAGAGAAATAATCTGCCCATGGTAGATGGTGCCAGGAGGAACACCACCAACAACAAACTACTGTGCCAACTTGTATGTAACATCAATAATGCAAAACCAGACAGATGAAGTGGTATATTGTTACAGTGCTAACAACTAATGAAGAGTGAGAATTTAATGTAGCAATAACCAGTGACATGTGGTAAGCACCTAATGACCTAAGGTACAGGCACATAGTCATACTTACCAACCGTTATTGTTACTATCTTGTATTTTATGCTTGATGAAATATCCACATAACTATAAAGGGAAAATGAAAAATAATAGTAAAAAAAAATTACCTCATCCTTCTGCAAATCTAAGTTCTTGAGTTCAACATCTTCTGCTGACAAAAATACAGAAACCTCATGATTAACAGCTTTCTGTTTCTGGTTCGATTTATGAGTCCCAGAACTTGCAGTATTGGTTTTGGATCTATGTTTTTTGGAAGTGCGTTTTCCCTTGTTGGTCCTGTGCTTCTTAAAACTGACCACACTACAGCCTTCAAGCTTTCTTTTCCTGTTCTCAGAGGTTGCACCAATTGCAAGAACAATTTTCTTTCTTGGAGATCCATTATCGCAAGACAAGACAAGCTTCTCACCAGAACATTCATTATTTGGCTCGGATTCAGTAAGTTTAGAACAAGACAAAAGTTCGTCAGCAAGGGAGATTGATTTCTTCCCTGCTGATGACTCCTTTGGAGATGCAGGAGGTTTCTTTTCATCAATGTTCACATGCAATGAAGTGCCATCTACAGAACCAAGAGCAGATGGATCACTTGGCTTGGAGCTAGAAGATACATATAACAAGGAATCTGGGTCTTTTTCCACGGATTTGGATCCTACTGTTAGAACAGATTTCCCTTTGCAGGAGGACCTTCGCTTGGAGACAATGGAGCTTCCAAAAAGAGCAGATACTTTGTCAGCGACTGATGACTTTACTCCAGTCCTAGAATTTGTAGTGACAATTTTTGTTCTTGCACGTTTTGAAATGGAACCCAGTGGGTTAATGGACTTCAGCGGGTCACTTTTTTTAGAGCACTTTGGGCATTGCCATTTTCCCATTGGAATGCGCTTCAGAACATGAATAAAAAAGAATTAAAAATATGAGGGAACAGTCATTGATATCATCAAATATGGCAGGACGGAAAAACAGAAAGAAAATCATCAGCATGCAGCTTCAATACAACTGAAAATACCTTTAGAGGTGGATCAAGGCACTGTAGATGATACACCCGGGGACAGCTATCACAGCACAACAAGTTGCCACCAAGATCACATATTACACATTCATAGTAATACTGGAAGGCAAAGTTTATTAAAAGGTAACAAGGAGTTAGTAAATGCAAGCACATACCCAAGACGCTCAACTCCAAATAGTTATAAAGATGAGTAGCTTGCTGAAACAACAAAATTAACCACGGAAATAAGTTATGAACAGAGGGAATAGCATATCAAATGAACTTTGTTGGCATGTGATTTTAACTTGCGATCTAGAATCCTAATGGTATCATCAAAAATATAGATGAGGGGGAGAGAGGGATTGTGAACACCAGCTACACGCCTCTGCCACATAAAGAGATCAAAAAACTTCCCACATTGTTCTAGTGCCACCATCCATAGACAAGTTACTTGCTAAAACAACCAGAAAGCTTGCGTCGTATTTAGGTTTGGAACGCCCCATGTAGTTAAAATTTATAATTCCAGAAAAGGCTCCAGAAAAATGAGAAGAAGATCCTTAGATTATTGTTCTGCTCAAAGACATCAATTATGTTCAATTGCAAAAAAGACTAAGCTAGAAAAGGTTCTTCAAAACACTTACTAACAGTTTCCTTAATTTGATTGGAATCAATGAGATCTTCTGGTAAAACCTAGAACTAAAATTTAAAGGAAAGCATTGGTGATGTATCAAGTAAATATTTTCACATCAGGGGGGTCTTCCTGTCATGATCTCAACAGAGCATTTCATGAGGATCATTGCTTTTTACAGAACACACTCTACAGCCAATTTTTGCCCTGATAGGGATGTACAGGATTTCTTTTACTTCCTGTGCTATTTTATGTTACCAAAGTCCCGTTTCAGTAATAAATATTTAATTTAAAGCCATGATGAAATGATATTTTCAATTCTCAAAGAAAAGGAAGAACTGACTAATTAAAATGTCCAATTGAAGCTTCATCAGGCTTTATATGGAAGAAAGTCCCATTCATAAAAAGGAATTGGTTCCAAACACATAGGACTGTCAAGCCACATGGATGTTTTTGTAAGACAAATTGGATCCAGATGATGATCATAAACAGCCATGCAACTGAGCATAGAAGAAGAAACCCAAAACATGAGACAAAGATAATATAATTAAAATGTGCTCCATAAATTATCAGAAAAGGTTTTATTATTCAAAACCGATGATAAGTAAACTGCCTGTTCAATTAAAATCAGAGCAAAAATGTGTTCATACACCATCTATCAAGGATTTTATGCTATACTTTTGAGCTGAAGAAACATCAATCCAACAGAATGCTACATCGAACAAAAGGATAACTCACCCCATCATTTCCTTTCTTCTTGGATGTAGATAGATCAGAACTTAGTTCACTCTTTGGCCTGCGTTTAGCAGCAGAAGTATTCCTTGGAGACTCCAGGTTATCTTCTTTACTAGTAGAAACAACTCGTCCATATAGAATCTTTTTTCGTTTTCGCTTCAAGACCCAGTTTCTGCTTATCATTTTGCTACTTGTTGAGCCGTTATCCTTCATCTTTTAATCCTTTGTTTTACATTTTCCAGAAGCATCCCCACAACGCATGCCATGCATCAGATAGGAAGTAGCATCAAAGCTCCAAAAGAGCAATTTAAGCCACTACAAATCCTCAGCATCCTGTTGAACATTTATAAAGGAACTCCAATAAGAAAATAGCAACATTGGATAACGACAAATTAGAATGAACCAAATGGTGACTAACTTTAATACTGCCTACTGGCTTTGACAGCATCCACATAGAGAAGTACAAGACATAATCAGTGTTCAGTACAGATAATCAGACCTTGTCAAATCCAACAGAAAAAAAAGGTTAAAATTGCATGATATCTCAAACAAAAGCAGCACAAAGCAACAAGCACTTCACAAGGTTTTGACTTCAAATTGGCTAATCACCGCAATTATCTACATCGATCACGTCAAAGAACTCATGTTATTATTTCCTCTCAGCGAAAGGTAACATTCTGCAATTTAGGAAAGGATATGATACCAGATCATCAAAAAGTTAAGTCCTACACCACGTAATAATTGCAAGGGGGTGCATCTTCTCGCTAAACTAGCGAAATCAAGTCACGTAGATGAAAATCCAAAATTAGCATTTCACACTAAAGTTTAACCCATCAGATTAGTTTCGGTAAAGTAAAGGACTCAAATTGCAGAAATGATCCCAATGCAAGTATTACAATGACAACAACCCACCTCCGGACTCAAAGCACAACCAACCAAAACCATTGACTTGATTAATCACCAACTACCTATTTGTTGACCTCGTAGCAGGAGATTGACAGACATTTGCTACAATTCCCAATACCAAATTGGAATTGGCTCCAACAAATACATACAAGCCTCACAGAGACCAGAAGCCAGCCACTGCACTAGTACAGCACAGCTGAAGCAAGCCACCACAATCTCTGTAGTGAAATCAATTAGCTGTTCAGACTTAAGCAATCAAAACCATGAAATGTCTAACGAAACAACAAATAGAGTGCCAAAATTGAAGAATCCAAACATAAGGAACTTGACCAAGCACATGCATTCACTCAAAACCAAAAACCCCCCATTCCATCAACTATTCAATGACACCACATTCTTTTCAAAACCCATGTACCAAATAACTCCATATCACCAAACAATTCGGCAGCAATCAATAAAACAAACACGAACTCCAAAATCAAGCAATAAAAACATCAAAACAGCTAGGAAATTAGCTCAAGCTACATAATATCGAAACCACTCGTAGAATTAACCCAACAACCAACTTCAAACAAAGAAATAAGAAGTACCCAGATAAGAAAACAAGCTCACCAATCTTTGTTGTGGATCAAAAACCAATCTTTGCTGTCTAATGTCCTCAGAAATTGACGGGTTAAGCAAGATACACACTATAGAAAGCTGGAGGGATTAGGGATTGGAAGTTAAGGAGAGAAAGGTATGAGATGCGAGAGAGAGAGAGAGAGAGGCTAAGACACAAATAGCAAAACAACATTAAAATAATAAAAAGCCCCCACCACGTCTCTCTTTATATATACAATCAATACATTTAGAGAGAGAAAGAGAGAAGGATACGGTTTCGCCGGGGTCATAGGACGGGGTTACACGCTGACATTTCAGCGCATGAGAGAGACAGTGAAAGCAAGCAAAAGCCCGTCAAATTGCACCTACCCAATTATATATTGCCACGTGTCTCAAGCTGGGTTCATGTTCCCAAAAATTTGATCGTTGATCTTTGCGTGTCTTTCTAAATGTAACTCCAATGAGTCCCCTACTCCTCGTCCTCTCTCTATCTCTCTCTGGTGGCGTTGCATTTTATAGAAAGAAAATGCAGAGAGAGAAGGAGGGAGAAGGCGAGGCTCAAATATTCATCGTTATTTTTTGCACGCCGATTCGGAGGCACTAACCGCTGCTGCTGCCGCCACTAATTCTACCCAAACTTTCATAAAATGTCAGCATAATATACAAGCTCATGTTTTTTTATCCCCATGATGTTAGTGTTTATCTATTGTATATGTATATACCTATTTTCATTCCCCAAATACATATATATAAAAAAAAGATATAATTTTCTACCATTTTGTATTAACATCCCATGTATACCAATAGTTTCTTGGATTTCTTTTACTTTTTTTTATTTTTGAATCTGAATTTTTCTTTGATGCTGTTGGTATTCAGACCATTTAGCTCGAACACAATTTAGAATATTCATCATTAGGCACTTGTATATTCTCTCTCTCTTTATGGTGTTGTTTCTGCTTACAATCTATGCTTATTTCTACCATTACCTATCAATACATACATATATATATATACATATGTATATATATATGTATGTATGTATATAATGTGATATGATTTTACTACAACAGTGGAGTGCACGTGATTTCTTCTAATGGAACACGACATGACTCCATTGGAAGATTCACCACGTCTGTCTGCGTAACGTGGACATGTTAGTTATTTTCTTTTAATGGAACTGGATTTTAGTAATCTTGTGTGTGGATTGAAATCACTTTTTTTATTTAAAAAATTTTATTTTTTATATTATTATATCAAAACAACTCAAAATCTCAAGAATAAAAAATCATAAATTTTTAAAAATAAACACCGCCTTCATTTAGTGAAATTTTTATTAATAAACAACTGGCCCACACTAGTTATTAATGCCATGGTAGAGCCCAGTCATGTTGAAATCTTTATTTGCTGCGAAGAACAACAGTTCACTGGATCTTCTGGGTCGTTCCGGGAGGAGAGATCATTTCCCATTATCTGAAAATTGGAATACAGTTACTGCTATAATAAAAACAAAAATAAAAATAAAAATAATCCTGAAATACTAACATCAATGAAAACAAAAAATCTCCATCACCAACAAGCTTTTAAGTGGGACCCTGCACAACTAAGCATAACATAACATGATGGATGACAGATGATGGCTTTGTGCAAGGCATGTACTCAGTTTTTTAAAATGTCTTTTATTTGAAATTATTTTAAAATAATATTTTTTAAAATTTTAGATTTATTTTTTATATTAATAGGATTTAAAAATATATAAAAATAATAATTTAAATTTAAAAATATATTTAATTTTAAACAAAAAAACACAGAACAGAATAAGAAACTAGAACGTAATTGACACGCGTGTGTTTTTCTTTTATCTCTCCGTAAATACCGCTTTTTTTAAGATAAAAATCACCATTACACCGTTGCCCCCTAAAATATATATTATTAAAAAAAGGCCAAATAAAAATTGACAGATCTACTTCATTTACCAACACAAATGATAGAATAAAACCTATAATAATAATAATAGAAAGGATAAAAACAAGAACATTCTATATTTATACGCACAACAATCAAGAGAGAAAGAAAGAAAAACAGAGTCTGGCTGTTTCCTAAGCTGACTTACTGTCTTTGCTTCTATTTTCTGGTACTCTCTCTTATTTCTTCACTTCTCATCGACTCTCTTTTTTGGCTAAAAGTTTATCTTTTAGTTTAAAAGTTTTGATCTTTCTTATTTGTTCAAGCTGTGATCGTGATTAGTTTATAATAATTGTGTTCACGTCTTACTATTAATTCTTTTTGGGTAAGTTGAGGTGTAATCAGTGTGAGTTTTGGGTTTTTGAGTGGGATTTTTATGTGGGTTATATTTGGTATTGATTTAGGTTTTTTAAGAGTTTAAAGTTTACTTCTTTGAGCTTGATTTCAATTTGCAAGTCGTTGTTAGGGTTTGATGTTGTTTTGTCTTTGTTAATTTCCAAAGTCACCCGATTATAATTTTTCAGTCCTTATGTTGTGATCAAGTTTTTTCAAGTAGATTTAAATAATTTAGTTCTCTAATTATGGTTTTTTCTTTCGACTTTTTTTTTTCTGGGTAAAAATTGTATATACTTGTCCATCCGGGATTTCCTTTTTTTCTTAGTATGATTGATATATATTGAGTTGTGTCTTTAAAAGATTGTACCAACACAGTTACTGTCTGCAGTTATATTTGTTTTTTTAAGGCAATTTCTCATTAGCATCACTGAATCTGTTTTCATCACTTAATTGATTCATGGGGCATTGAGTTGTGGTGTTTCAGTGGTAGCTACGATGATTCTTGAATGTAACTGATAGTTTTCTATTTGTTTGGCCACCAAGAAACACAAGGAAAAGTAACCACATCTAAAGTTTTCAGTATCAGGTCTTCTTTGCCAAAGACATGGAAATGAAGCACCTGATAATCTTATGACCTATAAGCTCAACACAATTTTTTAGGCAGATCCATCTCTGTCGTAAGGCATGCATATTTGTATTCTTTCTGTGAAAATTAATCCCCTTATTTCTTTCTTTAAGTGGGTGGATCTATCTATTCCATGTTACTTTGTGCAACTCTACCGTCAACGGGGGGGCTTTCCTGTAAAATTTACTGACCTTTGATAGCAAATAATCCCTTGATCATGTGTTTGTTTCTATTTGAAATGCTCTTAAGTTTTCTGTCTTGTTGCATCAAATATCTTCTTTTCCTAAAGATTGCTCATACTAGGTGTTTGCTTTCGAATTACCCATGTAATTCTCATTGCCAAGATCTTATTTCCCATTTCAGGTTTTCTCCTGCTAAGATGTCATTTTCCAAGCAAAGCTTGTGGTTGGCCATATGAGTGTTTCTGTACTGATATGGCATTATTGGCATCTTGCTTTGCTGGTGCAGTTGATTTAAATGGACAGGAATCTGGGAAAAATTATGGTAGATCAACAGAAAAACTATGAACAAATTCAATCCAATAACATGGAAGCTAGAAATGAAGGGAAGGGGTCTGTAAACCAAAGATTTTTCCATGATCCATCAGCTAATATTAATACTAACGTGCGACCTCCTGACTACAACATGTCAATGGGAGCTAGGCCTGTGCTAAATTACTCCATTCAGACTGGTGAGGAATTCGCTCTTGAATTTATGCGGGAGAGGGTGAACCCCAGGCAACAGTTCTTTCCAAGTGCTCACATTGATCCTAATAGTTCAACTAGCTATGTTGGACTGGAGGGTGTGTTGGGAATATCCCATATGGGTTCTGAAAGTGGGGCTGACATCTCTATGATTAGCTCGGTTGAAAAAGCTCGGAACCAGGAGTGTGACAGGAAGGGGTCTTCTGTTAATGAAGATCAAAGTTATTATGACCCTGTCCCATCAGTACCACGAACCTCACCGAGAAATGACAGCAGTCGAGGAATTCATGGTTATCCATCTTCAGGAGCTTCTGATGGTTCATCAACAAAGTTGAAGTTTCTCTGCAGCTTTGGTGGTACAATTTTGCCTCGTCCGAGTGATGGAAAGCTGAGATATGTTGGGGGCGAAACGCGCATTATCCGAATAAGCAAAAATATTTCTTGGCAGGAGCTTATGCAGAAAACAGTGGCAATTTACAATCAATCTCACACTATAAAATATCAGCTTCCTGGTGAAGATCTGGATGCGTTGGTTTCTGTATCCTGTGATGAGGATCTTCAGAACATGATGGAAGAATGCAATGTATCAGAAGATGGGGGGTCAAAGAAGCCTAGGATGTTCCTTTTTTCTTGCAATGATCTAGAGGACTCCCAGTTTGGCCTAGGAAGTGGAGAGGGTGAGAATTCTGAGATTCAATATGTAGTTGCTGTAAATGGTATGGACTTGGGCTCAAGGAAGAACTCAATGAATCTGGCAAGTGCATCTGGGAACAATTTGGATGAGTTGCTCTGTCTTAATGTTGAGAGGGAAAGCGGTCGAGTTGCAGCTGAATTTACTGGCAGTAATGTCCCGTCTTCAGCAGTTAATATGCTGCCATCAACAATTCAATCTTCTCAACCAGTGCCGATGATTTCATCTAGTGCCCAAGAATCAAATTCACAACCTTACCATGGCCAGAAAATGCACCGTGGAGATAATAGCCAGCGCCCAGCATCATCCATGCAACCTATTGAGAGCTTCTCCCATGTGGATGGAAAGGGCGTCAATCCATTGCCAGTCCCAATTCAATTTGGTTTTGGTTCTCATCTTCCTGACCATGCAACAGTTGGGGAAAATTTAGTGGGAGTGCCTTTCCATGTGTATCCTCCAACACAACAGGGGTTTTTGGGAGAAGAGAAACTGTATAGTGGCATTCATGTGCAAAATGCAGAAGTGTCTGCAAAGGATACAAAACTCAAAAGAGATAGCTCAGGAAAGAAAATAAATGAACCTGAGAAAGTTAAAACTATGGATAAGGAGGCAGCTAAAAAGGAATTGAAAATGAAGCGGGATGATTCATTCCAGAAGCTTAATGAAACTTTTAAAATTCGGGCAGTGGAAAATGATACTGTTTCCTTGCATCCACATGATAGTTCTGCTCCAAATTACACTTCTAGAGAAGAAGTATCGGTCGCCAATTCAATGCAAGAAGTAGGATCACCACTGCAGCTCATGAAAACTAATAAAGGGCCCCAAGAAGCTGTACTCAGTTCAATGTCCACTGAAGCTGTGACTGAAGGGATAAAAAATAACGGGGATGACCATTTCCATTCATCTGGTGATCCATTTGCCCCAGGATATGGGGGTTCTGAGGCTGATCCAACAGATTTTAGCTATCCTGAACCATCTGTTGTTTCTCATCGGGTTTTTCATTCTGAGCGAATTCCCAGGGAGCAGGCAGAATTAAATCGCTTGTCAAAATCTGATGATTCTTTTGATCCTCAGATTCTAATAACTCAAGCACGTTCTGGTTCTCAACCAGTTATAGAATCAATTGATAAGTTGCATGAAGGAAATGTGGCTTCCCCGACTGACCTGCCCCGCACATCTGCAAGATCGCGTTATGCAAATCCCCGGACTGTTGAAGATGGACTCGCACAGTTTGAAAAGTATAAAGAATTTGCTGATAACATCAGTAAAGTAAATCCCAATATTGCTCAAGGTCTAGGGTCAAACGTGCAGAAATCTGAATTGAGACGTGTTGTTTTTAATCCAGTGGATGATTATGAAGGTTCCCAGGTTAAAGGTAACTACACTGATCGCTCTATCAATGATAACAAAGCAGTTGGGTTGACACATTCCACAGCAAGTCAGGGAACTTCTAGTAAGCACCCAGAAGATCCTGCTTTGAGGCCTCAAGAGTTTGAAAGAACTGATATTGGTGCTGACAATAACAATGGGAACAACACTAAGGTGAGTGTGCAGCCTCTGGCATGGACAGAGAGCCCAGTTAGAGCTGTTTCTCAAGGGGAGCCCAGCTTTGGTGTTGGCACTCCTGAGCAGAAAGACATACGAATCGATATAAATGACCGGTTTCCTCCTGATTTCCTGTCTGATATTTTTTCCAAAGCGAAAATCCATGAGACTGGTTTGGGGCCTCAAGAGTTTGAAAGAACTGATTTTGGTGCTGACAATAACAATGGGAACAACACCAAGGTGAGTGTGCAGCCTCTGGCATGGACAGGAAGCCCAGTTAGAGCTGTTTCTCAAGGGGAGCCCAGCATTAGTGTTGGCGCTCCTGAGCAGAAAGACATATGTATTGATATAAATGACCGGTTTCCTCCTGATTTCCTGTCTGATATTTTCTCAAAAGCGAAAACCCATGAGACTGGGGTCAGTCCAGTGCATGTTGATGGAGTGGGCTTGAGCTTGAACATGGAGAATCATGACCCAAAACGCCGATCTTACTTTCAGAATTTGGCTCAAGATCAGTCTGCCAGGAAAGTTTTTTCCCTTATAGACCAAGACCATCTGAGTTATTCATCCTCGCTTACAAATGTTGAAGGAGGGGCTCCCATAGATTATAGTTATCCACCCTTAAAGTCTGATGGAGTTGGCTTGCCTCACATTGAGGAAGATGTTCGGCAAGAGACTTCTGGTGTTGTTGGACCAAACACCATGGATTCCCATGCAGATTATGGTCATTTTGAGCTGAAAGGCACTGAGAGTGCGTGGTTGGATGGGATGGATGCTAGAATACCTGAATCAGAGTATGAGGTACATTGATGAGTTTTTCTATTTCATCTGTTTGATAATCCCTGTGTCTTAACCCTCTTGCTATTGTTTCACTACACCTGATTTTCTTATGACCGTCAGGGTGGCAAGTTGGACATTCGAAACATTGGCACACATCTTGTCGATCTTTCTCTAGGAGAGTTTGATATTAGCACCTTGCAGGTGATTTCTTTCAGTGTGATGTTGTTGTTGTTTAACTATGGCTGTGTGTGATGGAAGCTGAAAATTTTGTTTGTTGCAGACTCAAATTGCATTGTATAAGATTATCGTTTGGAAATTCTCGTATGTGAAAATATCATTAGTTTAGACAAGTTATTGTTCTAATAGAACAGGATAGTATTGATAAAGCATTGAAGGACTGAAAAATGCACAACTTGTATCTAGAATCTGCTCTGATGTCTTTTGCAGAAACCATAAGAAATGAAAAGGAGAAAAGGAGTATTATAGTCAGTGAGAAATGGACTGTTTCAGACCATCTATTCCCCTCCAGGAGGGCAAGATCCATGGCCGATAATTCAACCCACTGGAGGGGTGGTTTTTGCAGTGGCAAATGTGAAGTAAAACAGGTTGTGTTTCCTTGACACTGCTTCGTTCACTGCAGTGGATAAAAGTAACATGATGTTGGCAACATTAACACTGGTAATGTTTGGCTAGAGAATGCTGGTGTTAGGGAAACACGACATTCTTTAGTCAAACATCACTGTTTTGTTCCACAGTGCTGTGCATGTAAAACTCATTTCAGGAAGTCCAACTCTGTTTAAAATGTGGAAACAAAATATATGAAACAATATGATGTCACATGCTCATGGGGAATGGCTTGGCATGTCAAGACATTCTTGTTGAATGATCTGGTGGATTTCATTTCTTGCTATTTGTTTCACTTTTTGGCACCTGAAGTACATATTGGGACATCTAGTAACATGCTATTAGTCATACATTATATGGGCTATTAGTCATGCATTATATGGGACATTTTCTAAGACTCGCTACTTTCATTGGTGTTGGATATGTTCAGTCAATGTCATTGAGGATTTCTTTTATCTGTGTAAACTTTCTCTCTCGTCACAGATCATAAAAAATGAGGACCTGGAAGAGCTGAGAGAATTAGGGTCTGGCACATTTGGTACTGTTTATCATGGAAAATGGAGGGGTACAGATGTTGCCATTAAGCGAATAAAAAAGAGCTGCTTCACCGGCCGCACATCAGAACAAGAAAGATTGGTGAGCTTATGTTCATTCTAGTGATTCTTTTAATGAACAATTTAGCTTGAAAATAATTGACATGTATGTGTGATAGCATCTAGTATACCAGGAATATCAATGAGCCTGGAAATTTCTCAAGGTACCCTTTTTAAGCTTCTAGAACTATTTCTGAGGTCAAGATCCCTTTTACGAACTGGAATTGAAGAATTAGTAAATTTGTTCCACCTAAAATGATTGTGAACTTATAATTTATACTCTAATAACCGAGTCTATTACATGGTTATAAGATCTTTTCATACCAGAATAGGCTTGTATATGTTCTCATTATGAGCAAAGGTCCTCAGAGCATCTCTGAATAAAGTCTGTTTACATTACATATGGATCCTTTCATTGTTACATTTCCTTTAGGATTAGGAGATTTAAAACATTGGTGAGCTTACTATTATTCTAGTGATCTTTTTAAATGAACAATGAAACATGTAAATAGTTGACTTGTAAATAAGAAAAATTTAAGGCAGTTGTTAAACCTTATTTTGCATCCCAGGTCAAATTTGGGCTAGAAGGCTGGAATGTGGTACATTTCAGATACTTTGAATGCCTTAACTTCTGGATTGTCTAGGTGCTGTTCTAGGGTTTCAGTAACCTTTAGTTATATGAAAGTAACAAAAACAAATTTTGGCACTACCTGTTGGAGGATATGGATTTGTTTTTCTTCATTCTGCATCTGTAACTAGTATTGTTATTTTTCAGACCACGGAGTTCTGGCGTGAAGCTGAAATTCTTTCAAAGCTTCACCACCCCAATGTTGTTGCATTTTATGGAGTGGTGCAGGATGGACCAGGAGGAACACTAGCCACTGTGACAGAGTTCATGGTGAATGGCTCTCTTAGACATGTTTTACTTAGCAAGGACAGGTAAGATTTATGTGTTGAAGGTCATTGTACTTGCACTACACAATTCACTCTGTTAACATATTCTTGTTTAACTTAATCTTCATAAATGTATAGGCATCTTGATCATCGTAAGCGTCTGATTATTGCGATGGATGCAGCTTTTGGAATGGAATATTTGCATTCAAAGAACATTGTGCATTTTGATTTGAAATGTGATAACTTGCTTGTCAACCTGAAGGATCCTTTACGACCTATTTGCAAGGTAACTGTGGTACTGTTGCTGTGTGGGTGGATTCCATATATATGATAAATGTTACTTACTGCCAGTCCGATTTCTGAATACTTATTTACTTAGCTGCTAGTTGGTCATGCAAAACTAATGTTTAAGACATAACATAAATGCTTCTGTTTTTGCAGGTAGGTGATTTTGGTTTGTCAAAGATCAAAAGGAATACCTTGGTTACTGGTGGTGTAAGGGGAACTCTTCCATGGATGGCTCCAGAACTCCTGAATGGTAGCAGCAGTAAGGTTTCTGAAAAGGCAAGTAACGAATTTCTTGTATGTTGTGAAAAATGCATGTTTACATTTCCATCAGATTTTGTCTGCCTTGATTTTTTTTTCTTCTAACAATGCAAGTTATCTAGATGCTTATAGAATTACATGAAAGTTGGTAAATTGACTTTTGGCATATTGTTTCTTTTGGTCAAATAACAACAGTGATTATGCAATTGATGCTCATAACCTCTTTGCTTATTGGCAGGTTGATGTGTTCTCTTTCGCCATTGTCTTATGGGAGATTCTCACTGGTGAAGAGCCTTATGCCAATATGCATTATGGTGCAATCATAGGTATGCATGAAACGTTTCAGTTACATAAGTGATACACTTTTGAAGCACCATAGCAGACAGCGTGCTGATATATTCCACGCTGATGCCTGGGCCTTCTATGTTCGTTACTTAATTTTTGCTGTTATTTTAGATTTTCTTAAGAGTTTAGGCGTATTGATTTCAGTGATATAACCTCAAATATTCTATAAATTGGTGTTTGCTAATAAATAAATGTCACAACTTTTTATTGATACTGGAGTTGCTTCGTAGTTAACAAGTCTCTTCTTCGTTGTTTCTGTGTCCCTCTCCCCTGCAGGAGGCATAGTTAATAACACCTTGAGGCCGCCTGTACCAAGCTTTTGTGACCCGGAATGGAGATTGCTAATGGAGCAGTGTTGGGCACCTGATCCCATGGCCCGTCCATCATTCACAGAGATCGCCAGGCGCTTACGCGCCATGTCAGCTGCATGTCAAACTAAACAGATACCCAAGTAGCGATGCTTGCCAATTCCTTTGCTGTGTTTTTTAGCCCATTGTCATGCAATACAATCGCAAAGAGTTTATTTCGTAAAGGTTGTGTATATCTACAAGAGGAGGGAGAAGGGGTTCCCAATGTATGATTTTTGTGTTGTGCAGAAACTGGAAGAAAGTGAACTTTATGTAAAGCTATTATTTTTGTCTATAGCATATACGAACTTCATATCAGAACTCTATAATGGTGTCTAGACGCCCTTCATTCGGTTTGTACGGGAGGTGGAGCATTCTTATGGATCTCTGTTGATTTTTTTTCCTCTTTTTTCCTGTTGCTTGCTGGTATGGCCTGCATTAACAACTCATGGGGATTGATGAACCTAAAATTAATAGCCTTGAGTTCCCGGGTCTGATTTTAGGCAAAAAAACTAAAAAAGAACCCTTGTCCATCCATACATGCTATGTATGGTCCGAGACTCTACGCTCAATATATCTTGAAAACACCATTTGCCCGATCCTCGGAAAAATGGTAAATGAAACCTTCCTCAGGGAAGTTCATTTAGCTCAACTAGCATCGCCCCCTTTCAAGTTCGAGCCTCGAAAACCATATTGTGTATAACTCCCAGCTCAGTGCATGATTGCCACTTGGCACTAGATGCCTGTGTACCTCATCAGGGGGGGAACTTTAAGATGGTATCAGGACATGCTTTGTCCAGGCCTCATTCCCTAGTCACACATTTTCACACGTCATGGAGTAACCTGCCAAGATTAGGGTAATCATCTTGCATGATTGTACTGTAAATTTTGCCTAATTCCTTATGGGAATTGGTGTAGAAATGGTATAATTGTAAGTGGCAAATTTGTAGTTTTTTTAAAAAGAATAGATAACAATTTTTTTTTAGTTTTTTCTATATACTTAACCTTTTTTATTATTTTAGACTTGATTTATTTATCATCATTTTTTTTGTTTTTTTATTATTTTTTTTTATACTTTTTATAAATATTATTTTTTATTTTTTACATTTTGAATATTTATCGCTGAACTATTTATATTATTTTTTTATTCTTAATTTTTTTTAATTTTTTTTTCATTACACTTCTTTTTAAAACAAATATTATACAAAGCCAAGGTCAAAATCATCACTGCACCATGAAAAGTCTACTCACAATCCACAATGCAGGCACTAATCTTTTGTTAATTAAAAGTAGATTATTGCCGATTAGATAATTTTTCTTTTAACATAAAAAAATTCATGTTTTGCTATTACTTTTTGTAAAAATAAAAAAATAAATCATGTGAATGTTAGCTTGATATGATCCGGTTAATTTAATAAGTCCAAAAACAACCTAAATAATCAATAAAAAATAAGTTTGATTTTTTAAAAAAAATCAAGACAATATTTAAAAAAAACAAAAATATATTGGATCGATCATAGTTAACTTGTTAATTTTATAGCTCTACTCATGAAAGCATGATAACCCAACAAAAAGTAAATTGAAAGAATTTTTTAAGTTTAATTTTCAATTAACCTAATATTATATGATGGAATTGAAAAAAAAATCAATTAAAAAAAATATAGAGACCATGGTCAACCTATATTAACTTTTTAAAATCACGCTTTGAGTCAAGAGATCATGATAATACCATAGAAAATAAATTATAAAACTAAATTCTCAATCAATCAAGTGTTGAAGAATGCAATTTAAAAAAATCAATTAAAAAAAGTAAAATAATGACTCGAGTCGACTTGAGTTAATCCACCAAACCTGTAACCCGGGTCATAAGATCTGGATAACCTCATAGAAAATAAACCAAAAACCAACTCGAGTCAACTTGGGTTAATTTATTATACACGCAACCTATATCATAAGATCAAAATAACTCCATAAAAAACAAATTACAAAAGCAAATTCTCAATCAATAAAATTAAATTTTTAAAAAATAATTAAAAAAAGACTTGAAAAATAACTATAGTTAACTCATGTTAATCTGTCAAACTGGTGACTGAAGTCGTGAAAACATGATAACTACAAATCAAAATAAATTATGAAGCCTAATTTTCAATCAATAAAAATTTAAAAGATAAAATTTTTTAAAAAAATCAATTAAAAAATCTAAATTAACCGAGTTAACCCACTAAACTTACACCCCGGGTCATGAGATTTAGATTATCCCATAGAAAATAAATAAAAATAAATCATGAAATCTAATTCCCAGCAAACCAAATGTTAAAAAATAAAATTAAAATTAATAAGAAAAAAATCCAAGAAAACCAAAAGAAAAAAATAACACTATTAAAATGAATAGTGTTTTACAAGATAGTGCATATTAAAAGCACCACTTTTTTTAGTATTTTGCTAAAATAAAATTTTAAAAAATAATTAAAAAAAAAGACTTGAAAAATAACTACAGTCAACTCATGTTAATCTATCAAATTGGTGACTTAAGTCATGAAAACATGATAACTTCACAGAAAACAAATCAAAATAAATTATGAAGCCTAATTTTCAATTAATAAAAATTTAAAGGATAAAATTTTTAAAAAAATTAATTAAAAAAATCTAAGTTAACCGAGTTAACCCACTAAACTTGCACCCCGGGTTATGAGATTTAGATTATCCCATAGAAAATAAATAAAAATAAATCATGAAATCTAATTCCCAGCAAACCAAATGTTAAAAGATAAAATTAAAATTAATAAAAAAAAATTCCAAGAAAACCAAAAGAAAAAAATAACACTATTAAAATGAATAGTGTTTTTACAAGATAGTGCATATTAAAAGCATCACTTTTTTTAGTGTTTTGCTAAAATTAAATGTTAAAAAATAAAAATAAAATTGATAAAAAAAACATAAATTAATAAAAAAAACATAACAGTATTAAAATAAATAATATTTTGTGAGGTAATACACAGAAAAAAAACTATATCTTTTAGTATTTTGTTAAATGAATAATGTTTTATCAATTGTGTACAGTAAAAACACCATATCTTTTAATTATTTTATTAAAATCAAGATAAAATTAAGATTGATAAAAATAACATAAATTAAATCAAGAAACCATAAAAAAATAAATAGAATTTTGTTATATGATGCCGATAAAAACACCTCTTTTTTTAGTATTTTTTAAAAATAAATAAATTAGATTCATGCACAACTCATAATATTTAGCATTCAAGTGATGAATGAATAGCTGCTGAACAGCCGAGGGGTCAATAGACTTGGTTTTCAGAATTTAAATATCACATCATATTAAATTCTCATGAATTATTTGATGGAAAAATGATATAAAATATATTTTTAATTTATATGAATGATAAATTAAATTAAATTTCACATTTTTTTCAATTACTGTACTCCTTTTTAATTAATCTATCCACTAACCCAGACTACCACAAAACTTGAAATAACACAACCAAAGATACAAAAAGACCCTTTTACCCGACCCGACTAGACCGGCCACCACTCCTGCCACTGCATTTCTCAAACCCCGTATTCTAAACCTCTCTTCGGGTTTAGGGTTTTACGGTTTTACGGAATCGGGAATCCTTCGACCACCATGACCCGATTCCAAAATGGATCACGCCTCGTCTCCTACACCTTCTTCCGCTCCAAAAAGACACCGTCAACTTCCCCAAACGCCGCTCTCCTCCAGGGCAACTTCCAAATCCAGCAACACCGCCACTTCTCCAACCTTGCACGCGTCACCACTAAAGAAGAAAAGGAGCCACGGTGGAAGGACTCGATGGACAGACTAAGAAACATCGGTATCTCAGCTCATATCGACTCCGGTAAAACCACTCTTACTGAACGCATACTCTATTACACTGGTCGAATTCACGAGATTCATGAGGTTCGCGGTCGTGATGGAGTTGGGGCTAAGATGGATTCCATGGACTTGGAGAGAGAGAAGGGGATCACTATCCAGTCTGCTGCTACTTACTGCACGTGGAATGGATATCAGGTACTTCAAACTTCGAAACGTTTCGGAACCTTTGCACGTCAAGTTGAAACGTTTCGGAAAAATGACGAATTTTGTGCGAGTTTGTGCTGCTTGTGTTTGTTTTAGTTCCGAAGCATTGGGAAGTCTCGATGGTTTTGTCTTTTCTTTTTGTTTTGTTTTGTTTTGTTTTTTTTTTTTTTCTATTTGGTGGTTTTTGTCAATTGTGGATTTTGTGATGTTTTGTTTATTTGGGGTTGAAAAAGGTTTTTTTTTCCCCGGCTTGATTGGTTAGCTTATGTGTTAAAAGATGCAGTTTTGGAGATAGGAGTTTTGGGTTTTTGTTATTTTTGGTGAGTTTATGTTTATTTATCTTGAGTTAGTTGAGTTTTATATATTGACAACCTCGAGATTATATGAAATGAATGATTGGATTTCTGTGAGTTTTTTCTTTCCCCTACTAGGAAAGTGGTTTCGACGTGCAAGTTGGTTGGAGAAAGCATTTGCGAGTTTGGGTTCATTAGTTTGTATTGTTAGGTTGTTTTCTCAAGTTTAGTGTTTAAAGAGCATAACTAGGAATATGTTGTGAAGTTCTATTGGGACTTGAATCGTTGGTTTGCTAGGAAGTTTTTGTAAGATTGCTAATTGTGTATGAATTACATTAGTTCTCTTATTCAAAAAATGAAATTTAATTGTTCGCGTTATTAAAGATAGATTGATTTAGGTTTTCCCTGCCCTTGTAAGGTTTTAATAAAAAAAAAAAAAAACAAATGTAAATTTGCTTGGGTGGTAAATTGATGGCCTGTTGGGAACTAGGTGTCTATGCAATTTGTTTTTTTTTTTTTTTTTGTTTTGTTTTGTTTTAAACAATAACTATTGTTCCTTACTGTTAGAAAAATATAATACACGTG
>Ga0325403_1000216_pt1 | contig 35126 bp, 25 predicted proteins | sample PopdelMetagenome_19_FD_205665 | JGI IMG/M metagenome (GOLD analysis project Ga0325403, IMG submission 205665) | Populus deltoides microbial communities from Bellville, Georgia, United States - Xylem-PdKOR-R4 | ecosystem: Host-associated > Plants > Phyllosphere > Stem > Wood/Secondary xylem... | reverse complement strand
CATGAAAATCTTTTAGTTGGGGTTTCTTTTATTTTATTTTTCAGATAATAATATTATTAATTAATTTACATATTTTTAACATGTGTCACGTCCATTTGAAACGGTAGAGATTATAAAATTTTTTTTTAAAAAAAAAAAGTAGAATGACAAAATCCAAAAAATAAAGGTACAGGAACTGGCATTAACTAATCCCTTTTTGCTTGTTGGGTCATCTTTAGATACACAATGCTGTATGCAGACAATGTGCAAGATTACATAACATACGACCTGACATTTGCAACTGTGAAGGTAAGAACATACATTAGCTTATCTAACTGTTTAATCTAAAAATAAAAATAAGCAATTATGGTATTTTGAAAACCTGATATGTGGTGGTGTTGGTGATGGTGATGGTGGTGGTGGTGTAGGGAGGGGGTCACACAGCACCGGAATACAGGCCAGAGCAGTGCTTTGCCATGATGGATAGGTGGTTTGATTACTACCCTCTATAAAAAAAACCAATTCCAAAATGTTCTCATGAACTAATTAATAAACTATTGTAAGCCCTAATCCATGTTTCGTATTTCAGCAACAGGATCTTTAATATGATCTAGCTTCTACTGCGCATCAGAAAGCTCAAGGATTAACGAGCCTTTTAGCTCCTACCATTTTTATTATTATTATTATTATTATTTTGATAACCGGAGATATTCGGGTTAGCTTACGCATACCTCGACTAATCCCTTAAGATTCTAAAATTAACAATTATATAAGTTTCCAGTGACTCTGAAATTTATGACACTCTAATTAGTAATTTTGGAGAGCAAATTCAGAGTTTGACCAGTTTGAATTAGAGGTGGTCATTTTTTATTCGCTTTAATTTTTATCTATAAAAATAATTAAATTAAAATTAAAAAAAACCAAAATCAATTCCAACCGACCGGTTTTGGTTTGGTTTTTTATGTCAAAAAACCGATACCAATATAAGCAATGTAATGTCATTAAAATATATACTTAATCACAACACCATCTCCACTGATGCCTTGCATCTAAAAAAACAACCAAGATATTTACAAGAAATTAACCATTTGAGTGGCTTTTAATATAACTTACCGCAAAAGTTGCAGATATACCTGCAGCCTTGGTGGCTGAGGCTGATAAATCTTTATATGTTTGTTGCTTGACAGCTATCTACTTGGTAAGATGACAACCCCAGCCATGACTTGCACAGACAGTGCTTTCCCTTTTCTATGCCCACATATAGACAGTGAGGTCATAGCCACACCCACCCCAAGAATATTTATTGAACTGGAGCATAAACAAAAAAGAAAAAAATAATCTTGCTATTTCTGAAGTATTCTTAAGATACAAATAAAAAACAATTTATAAACCCGTTCACAATTAAAAAAAATAAAGAAAGAAATCTTATTATAAAGAACTGAAAAAAAATAATTAAATGAACTGCTGCTAAGTACCAAGGTTATGCTATATCTGAAGAGTGGAGATATAAATTAAAGAATAAAGGTTGCGAGATGGGGTGTTGTGTGTCTTCAAGGGGAGGGGTGACAACTAGGGTAACTAGGTGTAGGTTAGAATATAAAATATTTTCCTTTTATTTATAGTTTTTTTTTTTTTTAATACGAATTGCATCGGTTTGGTTTGAATTTATCTATTTTAATATTATAAAACCAAAACTGAACTGAAGTGAAATTTTTTTAAAATATTATAATTAATTTAATTAGTTTTTTATTTAATTTTTCAGATTTTTTTTCAGTTTAATAGATTTATTGATTTTTTTACTCCTCTGTATGAATTACCACCTCAAGGTTTTATTATTATTATTTTTTCGATAGAATTGATAGTAATTGTTCATCTTTGTACACTTTGTTTATGCCTCTTAATTAATATAAGTTCAGACATGGATGGTCGAGCTTGAAACACAATCTCTAAACATGTAATAATAATAATAATAATAATCTTAGCCACCAAGAACAGTAGCCTTTTAAAAAAAAAATTATAATGCTGCTTCAAGAGAATCATATGAATGGCCCGGTAAGATACGGGCACTCATTATTTAATAATCGAGTGAATATGGAGGGAATCTGAAGCGAACACTCCACTACTTTCCCAAAACCATGCATCCTCTTCTTGTTTAGCCCAGTGAAACTCACCCCCACCTCCGACCATGAGATCTCGCCCACAAACACCACCGCTATCCAAACCTGAAGACGACACGGACCCAATGACTCGGCCCGCGCCAGCCAGTACCACAACCTCTCTCAACGTCCTTTTCCCGTCCTCTCGCAAAAAAGGAACTGGGGTTCGACCCTGCCTCTTACTAGACTCAACTGGCCAAGCCCAGGTGGTGGAAGTTAGCAAGCACGCAATCATGCGTCATACATGCCATCCTGCCCGTGACCTTCGGATCCTTGACCCGCTACTTCCTTACCTGTCTACTGTTTTAATTTGGATTTCAAAGAGCAATTGTTATTAATTTGGAGCATATTAAGGCGATTATTACCGCACAGGAGGTTTTGCTGCTGAATTCTAGAGACCCTTCTGTTACTCCATTTGTGGAAGAGTTGCAGGGGAGGTTGATGTTTCATTACCACCCTACTAAAGCTCAGGTTTTACTGATTCTTTTCTTCTTCTTCTTCTTTAAGCTGTGATTATTTTTTTTGGGTTTTTGCTTTGGTGTAGAGTAAGTGAACTTTTGCGTTTGTTTAATGTTCAATTTAAGATTTTAAAGAGTTTTGATGTGAGTTTGTGTTGGTTTCTTAAGAATCCATTTGTTGATGTTGTTGCTGCTGCTGCTAGTTTTATTGGATTTCAAAGAAAAGCATATAATGGATGCTGTGCTATTTTGGCTCTTTCCCTCTTAACTAGAAACCAATGAGGATATTTAGAATGGTGATACTTAATGTTGGATTTCGGATTGTCGGCGTAGCTAATTGAAATATACATTGTTAGTAAGATTTGTAATTTGTAATTGAAATTGTAAGGTGGGTTAATATTAAGTAAGTGGTAAGTGGCTTACACAGGAGTTATTTTGACTCTCACATGAAATACATTGGAAGTGCGATTTTTGAAGTTTCTGTTAAAGACACACTTTGAATATGTTTCTTTATTGCTACTGTAACGTCATACTCATACGTTTCTAATGTTTGCTATTGTGTAATTGCTTTTGCATATGTTTCAGATTGTCACTTGCTTTCTTCTTATTTTTTTAATATTGTTTTGGTTCTTGTATAGGAGGGCAATGGTGAACATTCAAAGGCAAATCCTTATCACGTGGAAGAGCCTGAGTCAAATGGTTTGAGTCCCGAAAATTTTCCAGAAGGCTTTTCACATTATCAGGATTGCAACGAGGGAGCAAAACAGGGTCTCGAGAATCGAGATGGATCAAAGGTTCTTCCATTTGATTTTGTTGCATTGGAAGCATGCCTTGAGGCTGCATGCAGCTGCTTAGAAAGTGAAGTAAGCATGTGCAATTCCTTGTTGGATAGGTTTTCTTACAAAATGAAGTAAATATTCTTAATCTGGAGGCTGATAACTTTCTGATAGCTTAAAATTCCTCAGTCTAATTATTTCCTTTCCCTTTTCGATTTCCTATGCAGGCAAAAACACTGGAGCAAGAGGAACATCCAGCATTGGATAAACTGACTTCAAAGATCAGTACTCTCAATTTAGAATGCGTCTGCCAGATTAAAAGTTGATTGGTTGCAATAACTGGCCGAGTGCAAAAGGTTGTTAAGTTTTTTGTCTCCGCATTTATTTTATTAGTGTGTGGCAATAAGGTGAATATGAATTTTGATCTGGTTTGGAAGTTTAAGCAGGTTCAGAAGTTCTGTGCTCCAAATGATTTATTTAAAGCTCTCCTCTTACGTTATGGTAACTAACCATGCATGTAATCTCCAGGTTAGGGATGAATTAGAACACTTGCTGGATGATGATGAAGACATAGCAGAGATGTATCTAACAGAATAGCTGGTTCAACAACAGCTTGAAGATTCTTCAACTTCCTCTTTAAATGAGGGAGATGGCATGGATGATGATGACCTTCAAGCAGACTTGGACGACAGGTACCTAATAATTTAATCACCTCATACATATACAGTCTTACATTTTTCTCCTCTTGTTTGCTAAGCTATCTTTTCGCTGAAATATTCTCATTATTTTCCATCAGTATTCCTGCTGAGGTGTCATTGGGTGTTCTTGAGGCCTCTACTAGCCATGAGGATGATATTAACAACATTGAGAATGAACATGATCATCTTTTTAGTGCACCTAATGGACTTGGAAGATACAGCTGTGTCCATACTAGTACAACATGAAGTTCAATAAGCAAGCACCTTGATGTCAAGGAACTAGAAATGCTCTTGGAGGCGTACTTTGTACGAATTGATGGCACATTGAACAAACTATGTATGGTATGGAACTTTCCACCTGATTCTTCTACATAGGTCCACAAGCATCATTTCTTCGCATGTTTTTTTAATTTGCATTGTGGACATTGTCAATACTCCATATGATGTGTGCTCAGATAGCCATATGCCTATGAAGTGCAAGTGATTTGTTGAGTCCTAGTGGAAGTTCATGTCACGGAATTTAATGGTGTAACTGCAACTAACAAGAAAGAGGTATTCTCTTTGCAAACAAGCATAGGCCATCCAAATGCTCTAATGCTACCCTGGTACATAAAGCTCTTAACTCATTCGCTGTAGTTCTAACATGTTTGTGCTCATTGTGTCAATATGTGCTAACTAATAAAGCATGAAACCAAATGATGCTATGATGTGGGACAAAAAAGACATGAAGCTAAAGAAGAAAAAAAGAAAAAGCTAAGAAGAAGCCAAAGAAAAAATAAGAAAAAGTTGAAGAAGAGAAGAATGAGGCTGTAAAAGTCTGCAACTTTGCAATTTTTATTCAATTCATCAAAAACTGATCGTATTATCAAGAAAATTACATATAAATAATAAAACTTCAATCAGAATCAAATTTGGGCTTAAAGCCCGTTAACTAATAAAAATCTAATAAAATAACATAAATTGAAGTCCAATAATAAAATAAATAAAATCTAATAACTTGGGCTTGAATGAGCCCAATCTCCCAACCAAATAACAATGGGTTGGGCTACCCTCCATCATTGATAATCATACGCATGCCTAAATTGTGTCTCGGATCCAGTCTCCTTATCAACTCTCCCAGGGTTAGAAGAACTCGACCCCATTGAGTATAGTTCAAGGCGACTTCGATAATGCTCCTAAAGATCATGATCAAGCAATTATGATGTCTCTCTGGTAATCCAAGTATAATTTGAATCTAGTCGCCTAGCTTATATACTGGGATTCGTTAAACTTCATCATCCCTGGTAAAAACAACTTGTGTATCCAAAGTAGCATTACTATGTTTCTTTTGTGCCAATGATAAGGATAATGAGGTAGGGATATCAAAAGGAACATTAAGAATAGATCGTGTTTTATATATAATGAGGTTTTATGTCAAAAGTAGAATTAATGTCAAAGTTTAATGGTAGTTTAATGACATATTTATTTGATTCAATCATTTACAACACTTTAAATGGTCTAGCATTAGCAATTTATGATTGATTCTCAAAGGATACCGTTCAGGTCTAATCTCTATCATTAAATAATCTCTAACATTAAGTGTATCGTGATACATTTGTAAATCAGCTCGAAATTTGTGTTGTTTATTACTTGCTTGAATATGTTTTATGATCTCAACATACAAATTATGAACTTTGCATGCAAAAGACTCAGCTGAATCAAACATTTTAGAGTGAGCAGACAAAGGAGGAAGATTTATCGGCATCCTAGGTTTGTGACCATGAACCTTATATGATTGAGTGTGGAATGAAACACACTTTTTAAATTCTTGATGGATATAGATTGGACATAACCTAGTGAATCGGGGTCATTCTTATCCTTTTTACCATGGATAAGGGGTAAGGATTCAGGAAGCTCAGCATATTGTTCAAGACTTATGACATGCTAGATGTCAAGCATAGGGGGCAAAGCATTAGTGAGCTTAAGAGGTTGTTCAAAATCTAAGATATGCTGGATGTCAAGCATGAGGGGTGAAGAATTAGGAAGCTCAGAAGGCTGCTCAAAATCTATGGCAAGTCAGGTGTCAAGCATAGAGGTTAAGGAATTAAGGAACTCAAAATGACAACTATCTTGAAACTCTCCTGACATTGCACTTGCCTCTTCAGGCAACTCTACTAGACAGTCTCCAGAAACTTATACACCTAAATGAGCCACAACTAACTCTTCATGAACCTCCTTTTCAAACTCTTTTGGACGTTATGTTAGTCATATTTACCTTCTTAGGTAGTTCCACTAAAGCATTTCTTGAAATTTCTTTTACAACTAAACCATATACAATAGGTTATTCCTTAACCTCATTCTCAAACTCATTGTTTTATCTCCTTGTTCTTTCACATTCTCCTTTTACTTCTTATTGCTAGGTCTTGGTGGCAATCCAATAAATTTGATCTTTCTACCTTTAAAAGTGAAAGAACATGAATTTGACCAATCATAAATCATGATGTCTAAATTATATATCCATGGCCTTCCTAAAATGACATGTCCTACTTCCATTGGAATCACATCAGACCAACTCTCTTCATGATAGTCTAGGAAAACATTTTTCATTGACTAATTTAAAGGTATTATTAACTCATGACACATCATAGTATTTGAAGATACTGCATTGATACATCAAATCCAATCATGATAGTCTAGGAATTTGATATGGAACAAACATTTTTCATTGACTGCTTTGAAGATATCATTAACTCATGACATATTTATGGCTTAGGATGGGAACAAGTTTTAGGCCTAAGCGAACTACAGTATTTGAAGAGACTGCATTGATACAACTTTCATTATCAATGATAATCTTGCAATCCTTATCCCCACACTTGATATAGGGGTGAAAGATATCAATCCTTCTCCAATCTTCAGTTCTTTTGGGTTGTGTAAAGGCATATCTAATTACACCCAATTTAGTTGTCTAAAACTCTACGGTGTTTTGTTCATGATTGGTTATAAAGATATCACTCAAGATCAAGTCTATGGTAGTTGTAAACTTAAAATTGGATAAATTAGATACTAGATGACTATTCACAAATGCATGTAACACTAATTTAGAAATGGAATTGAGATCATATGATTGATGTAAGTGAAATCACAATACAAAAATAAAAGTAATTCCATTTTTTTTTAATGTGAAGATTAATCAAGAACAAAATACACCAATAAAATTTTAAGCATGTATTGCTAGACCTTTAAGTGTAAATTATTAATTAAATATAATGTCACAAGCAAGGACTCACAATCATAAAAAGAACTAGATGCTAGATATCAATGATGAAAGAGATTGATGAGAAAAAATTTACAGATTAGTATGCAATGTGAGATTAATTTTTTTAGACAAAAAAACAAGTAATACTATTAATGGTAAGTTGAATAATAAGTGTTTGCCTAAGAAACAAATTTCAACAAATCAAAAGTTAAGTAATTTACCAATCAAATTACTTAATGTTGATGACAAACTACTTGGATCATATGAGCTGTCGTTGATATCTTGAAGCTACCGTCGTGATGTTTCAAATAATGTCCTTTTGTTGCTTTCATATTTCCTTTTTTTGTCCTTTTTTTACGGTCACTTTTCACCTTTTTTAAAAAAAAATTCATTGTTCTCTCTCTTTTTTTTAATAAATCAACATAAAAGAAAATAAAAGTGCAGTAAAGATGGGAGAATGGAAATTGGCAGAAACTCCCTATAAAATTCCTTTATCCTTCATGCTTCTCTCTCTCTCTCTCTCTCTCTCTCGGATGCGTGCTATGGTTCGAGGTGGAGAACCTGTTGATCTTTATTTTTTTGATAAATGGGCTTGGGTTGATGTATTTTGTTCAGATGGCTTAAGAGAAGATGAATAATTTTTTTTTTCAGGTCTCGATTGTAAACATAAATATTAGAGGATCTTTTTTTTTTCTAGATCAACTATATAATTTCTAGGTTTAGAAACTGCGTTGAATTTGGAGGATTTTCACAAGCCCTAAGAGATTGATTAACTGAATAAACAATTAAAAATTAGACTTTGATATCAAAGTTGATGCGGGACAAAAGAGATTTGAAGTCAAAGAAAAAAGAAAAGAAGAAGCTAAGAAGAAGAAACCAAAGAAAAAGAAGAAAAGGTTGAAGAAGAGAAGAAAGGGGGTTGGAAAAGTCTCCAACTTTGCAATTTTATTCAATTCATCAAAAATTGATTGTAATGTCAAGAAAATTACATATAAATAATAAAACCCTAATCAGAACTTAGAATTCACTACCTAATAAAAGTCTAATAAAATAACATAAAATAAAGTTAAATACTAAAAAAAAAATATATATATATATAATAATTGGACTTGAACGAGCCCAATCACCCAACCAAAAAACAATGGGTTGGGTTATCCTCTATCATCAATGATCATATATGTGCTTAAATCATGTCTCACATCCAGCGTCTCCATCATGCTATTAGATGTAATGCTACAAGTTTAACTATTTCCCATGCTATAGAAACTGATCTGGTAGTGCCCACATTGAAGAGAGGACAAATTAAATGAGAACTATATTTGGAGAAGAAAGATTGTCAAGAGAACTTGAGGCTGGTGGCTAGAACGTTCTTGACCTTTTCCATCATCACCTTGCCTCAGGGAGAATTCATATCTAAGAATGACCACAGCAGAATTTGATGAGTGTAACATATGTATACAACCATTTACACCCTTCTCAGTGAAGGTTTATCCAAGATCAGAACTAGCTGGTTTCTCTAGATATGCAGTAAGTCGATAACTTTTCTGAAGTATGCCCTTCTGGATCCTGAGTATGAGTTGCCAGTTCAGGTTTGCAATACCACTCTCAATATAAATTCGTATGATGCCACTCCAAAGAGTGAAATGGAACAGTGAGTATTTTGTCATGGGGCATGAGTGCATGACTTCGATTGAGGTGTAGTGGCTGGGTTGCCTGGACAAGTTAGACAGCCCCAAATTTGATTAGAAAAGCCACGGCCAATGACAGCGTAGAGTATGTGCAATCCATTTGTGTTGTTGTGCGTCTATATACATGTCTTTGCCTGTGATCTTAACATGATGCAGCAATGTTGCACATGATTAAACAGGCAAAAACACAGTTATATCCTTTTCAATTATCAATCATATAATTAGCATCGTTTCTAAGGTTATAGTTAATTTTCTCCATGGCTGCTATTTAACTCCTTTTTGTTCCTATGTCATCTGATGGTCTTGAAGCTGAGGGAGTATGTTGATGACACAGAGGACTACATCAACATAATGCTGGATGACAAACAGAATCATCTCCTGCAAATGGGGGTTATGTTGACGACAGCAACCTTAGTGGTGATCTGCTTTGTTGTAGTTGTTGGTGTTTTTGGCATGAATTTCGGAATCAAATTGTTCAAAGAAGAAGTGCAAGCAGGAATGTCGAAGTTTCTATGGACTGTTGCTGGTGGCACTACTGGGAGCATGTTCTTATATTTGATTGCTATTGCCTGGTGCAAGCACAGGCGATTGTTAGACAATTGAATTGCTGTGTATTACTGTATTACAGGCAAAAGTATGACCGGCTGTTGTATAATACGCTGTGGTTCATATAAAAACCATACATAGGGAAAGAAAACTCTGAACACGTTCTTGTGCTGATGTTACCAGGCAGTTGTCAAACCACTTTTGCTTGCCAAGGTCACCCTGGCTCTTCATGGAATGTCAAAAATTGAATGACACCACGGACTAGCCCAATGACTGTCTCGCCATAATTTTACTCTCCGAACGTTTGGTAGCAGCTGCTCCTCCTTAAGGGGTTGTGGAGTCTTTCACCCCTCAACCTTCCTGGTTTGAGGGTGTTTGGCTTGGAGGTGTGATGGTTTTTTTTCAAAGGTACAATACATTTAAGCACAAACCACACTTAACCACACCTCCAAAAGCTATAAAAACATGCTTTTTACTTAAAAAAAGCACAAGCTACCTCTCCTCCAAACACAAGTGCTTGATTTTGTCACCGTGCTACTGGTTTTTTGGTTTCTTTTTATTAACATTTTCTGTAGCTTGATTTTGTCTCTTCTTTCGCACCATTTGCTGGATTTGTTAGCTGCAATAGCTGGTTCCAGCATTAAAAAATTAAAAAGGTTAAATGAAAACCCCGACATGTCGCTTCGCTTGTGTGAAAGAAAGGGCGGATTCGCACGTGCCAGCACCTTGTGTGCACTTTTCAACTTCTTAGTTCCTTAATAAGCCCTGTTTCGGATTGAGGTTGAAATGGAAATTGGTTAAAATTTAAAGTTTTATATATATTTTTAGATTGTTTTAATGTGTAAATGTTAAAAAAAATAAAAATATATTATTTTAATATATTTATAAATAAAAAAATATTTTAAAAATTAATTATTATTTTACTCAACATCCACGGAGTGTATATTTTGACGCTAGAAAACAAAGTGTTTGGACGAAGTCGAAGATAAGAGCCATGAAACCTCATCATCATCTATAGGCTCAAAAAAACTGGTGGCTGTGGTGCCGCTGCTACTACCTGCAGAGAGACAGAGTTTGTGTGTTTGTCTAATGGTTTTTCACAGATGAGTTCAATATACCAAAGTGTGTTGATGGCACTGACCGTTACATTCAACAAGTTTGCTTCATCAAATGTTAATGCAGTTCATAAAAAAGAAGGTAAAAGAGCAGCTGCAGCAACAACAGCTAAAGCAGCAAGCAGGGCAGCTGACATTGGAAGAAGAGGAGTCCTCTTATCCACCGTGGTTGGTGTATATTCAGTCAATGACTCAAGGATTGAACTTCTTAAAAGTACTAAAAACACCACTTCTTGTTTTGCACTTCCATTTTAGCCATTTCTTGCAGCCCGTGGAATGCCATATCTTTCTTCTTCTCTGGAGTCTTAGCTGACCGTTTTAACCATTGTTGGATTGTCAGAATATTTGAAGAAATCAGAGGATAACAAGACCAAAAATGACAAGGAGGTATAACATTTAGAGTTACAGTACTGCTACTACGTGCCATCGCCAAGAATCTCTCTTTTTAGGAGTCAATTTTATTTCATTCTTCCTTCTATGCTTTAATTTCTGCAATTCGCATATACCTTCCTGTTAATAATGATTGGCATGTTTTGTTTTTCAAGAGAATGGATAGCTATTACAAGCGGAACTACAAGGATTATTTTGACTTTGTGGAAGGATCTTTGAAAGGGAAGAATGAGCAGGACCTTACTGAATCAGAGAAGGGTATTCTTGATTGGCTAAAGAAAAATAAATAAACAACATGTAATAGATTTTCCCTCAAGATGTTGTCTGTGGAGCTTACTCGCATCTTGCTTTCTCCTTTCCCTTTTCCTCTTTCTTTTCTTTTTTTTTTTCTTGTGAGGCAATGCACTAAATTTGAAGTACAATCACCATGGTTTTACACTCTATGCTCGTTCGCTTATTTTATTTGGAGATCCACTGGTCTGAGGCTCCATAATTAAAAAAAAAAAAAAAAAAAAACTACTACTTTCTGTTTACTACAATCTGAAATCTCCGTGTTAGAAATCAAATTCTGGGTCCAATAGAATTCTTGCATTTATTTCAATACTCCATTGCCATTTTTATCTGATATCTTTTGGGCTCCCTTCTTCTTCTTCTTTTTCTTGCCATTTTCCCTTCTTCGGGATGTTTTTTATACAAACGGTGAGGACTGGGAACTTCTCCGATTATTGAATTGCAATGAGAAGTATACATGGAAGTTGAGTTCAGGCACATGTTGTTCCAAGCTACAGCTATCATGCTATCTGCTGTCAAATTTTGGGGCTCAAGTTTTCACGTGCGTGATAAAAATTGAGGCTTGTTTCGTTTCTTTTTAAATTAACCAAACCCATGACTGTCTGTCCGTAAAATAAAAATCATACCTTCCAGCCCCTCAAGGAGATGTTGCTTTTTATTGATGAAAATTAATGATTATTTGCACTAGAAAAATTTGTCCCCTGCTGTTTTGCTGATGATATCTAAGCAGGCTACAATTATATCCTGGTGTTAGATTAACATGTACATATACAGCATCATGATATTGTTGAAAGTAATTCAGATTTTAGTTATATAAAACATGGAGGAACAGGTCAGCTGGTTCTGATACGATTGACCAGTTAAGCCTGTAGAATATATTTATTGTTTGGAATTTCTTTTAATGTAGTTTAATTTCTTTTTTATTTAAGATTTGAGAATTATAAATAGGCTTGTAAGTATAATTCATATATACACACACACACACACACACACACACACACACACACACACACACACACACACACCACCACACCTGATTTTCTTCAAACAGATATCCCCAGCCGAGTAGTTTCTACATATCTAAACTAGGTTGATTTCTTTAATTAGGTTAAAACAGATTGTTTACATCAAGATTAATTAACGAATTTATAAAGAAAATTATATTTCTAGAGCCTGATAGCGTGGAAATCAAATCCCGCAGTATTTAACAAGATGGGAAAAAATGACCACTTGTCCTCATTAATTACAATGTAATATATTCATTACCAGAATTTTTAGATTTATAGTAATTATTTTTCAAATATCTAGAATATACAGATGGACTTAGGTTGCTGGTAACCCCATCTATAATAATTTAGAAATTTGTTTAAAAAAAAATCTATTAAACATAAATAGAAAATCAGTGGCATTTGCGGTAATTTTTTTCAACTCTCTAGAATATATCGACGAACTTAGATCGTCGGTAACCCCATTAGTAATAATTTTTTAAAAATCAAAAAATATATATTAAACATAAATAGAAAATAATTAAAATAAATTAAATTAATATAAAAATCAAATATTTATTACAAATCTAAACATTTATAAGTTCAGATAAAATTAATCTAGAATAGAGGCGTTGGAGGAGGACGAGGCGCATCTTTGCCGGGATCATGGGGTGAAGAAAAGGGAGCACATGTACTACTCATCTATGATTTCATCTCTATTACCATTCGGTAGAGTTCGGTCATCTTAGTATTGAGTTGTTCATAATTAGCAGCAAGATGGATTGTCTAAGCTTGAACTCACTCGTCTAAAATCACCTCGAACTCTAGAGTTTGAAGGCTCGGAACCGATTACAAACATCCCGTGGTTGAAATATTGTGGGTCGTTCTCAAGTCCTCGGTTGTAGTATTAGAGAGACTGTACAACCAATTTCTATATGGTCCACCAAACGATCTTGCCTCCAACCACAAATCTGGATCGAGATCTGGATAGGTCAAAGTATCATCACCATATCTCTCCTTCAATCGGGTGTATATGTATCCTGAAAACAAAAGTCAGCATATTTAAAAAAATAATAACTTAAGAAAAAAAATGGTTGAAAACAACATGCCACAAAGTGCTGAGCTCAGCTCTCCACGACCTATTGCACTTCTTTTTGCGATCATCAATCCACACGTGCATTTTCACAAAAAGCTCCATCAGGCTTGGTTCGCATCCAAGAATCATAGTCTTATAATCTACTTCGCATGTGAAATGAACATAATAGAGCCACTTGTATGCATGGTAACAGAACCGTGAACATACTAGTTTCAAATCTCTACACCGGAGTGTGATCATTACATGAAATGTTCGGACATTACATGCTAAATATATTTCACTCACACAGCCTCCGAGACATATGACGGTCTCCTATCTTTCCAAACTGTCACCTCCTTCTAGCCTGAAAGCTCTTTTTTTTTTGGTATATTTTTGGTTTTTTTTCTCATACCAAAAATCATGCAACCTATATGATACAAATAAATTATATATTAGTAAATGAAAAATAATATTGAATAAAAGGATTAAAAAATCTTATCTTCACTTCAATCTTACCAATGTGATTCTCTCAAACCTTCCTTACAATAGCGTTGTAAGCTCTATCCCATTCAAATTTATCCTTGCAAGTAAAATTTATAAAATACAAGTTTCATTAATATGTTAATAAACTACCTGAATTAACATAATGAAAATATATATTTAAATTAATATTAACCTTACACTTCTGAACTACATTAATCATGGGTTTCCATTCAGAATGTTTGGAAATGTAACTCCATTAAAACAATAGAATTTCCATTAAAGATTTAAATGTCGATATTATGGTTTTGGCGGCCTCAATGTTTGTGAATCTGAAATTGCATTCATTAATTGAAATTAATTTTTCAAAAATTATTAACAAGTCGTTGTGATAGACCCCCCTCGACATAGCGGCATTACACCTGACGAGCTCGCATCATGAGTACATGAAAGTGTCTTAGGTGTCTGTTCTTAGTCGGCGTCTAACGACTCATGGTCATCTGGAACGCTGCTAAAAGAACTAGTAGTGATCATGTCCATTCAATGTGCTATTGACTTTCTTCTAGGCATCTACACAAATTAAAAGATTAAGGTACCGTAAACCATTCATATTTTAAAAAAAAAATCGGCAGCACCTTCCCTAGACGGGAGACTACCCAAATTTTTTAAATATGCAAATACACAACAATTTAAATTGGATAGCCATAAACCAGTTGATTTTATTTCAATCCATGTCAATCGAATAATTTTAATTTTGTTAATTTAACCAAATTTTTAATTAACTTTGCTACAACCATTTGTGAAATGATCATAGGATGTAAATATAAACACATTAAATGATATATAGTATCAATATTTCACATTTAAAACTACTCATTTATCATAGCTATTTTTTATTTATTTTTATTTATGTGGCTACTATTTTTATTATTATTTTTAAATAATTTTTTTTCATGAAATAAAAAGAAATGTTTGTTATCACCAACAAATCAATTAGCTAACCATAGTGATTATATGGGCCTTATACATAAAATAATAATCTAATACTATTCAATGAGAGGTAAGAATAGAAAAAAAATTAAAAAAAAAATCCAACAACATTTATACAATCATTAAAGAACAGAAAAAAAATTCCAACAACATTTATACAATCGTTAAAGAACAAAAAAATAAAAAACAAATCCCAACAACATTTATATAATCATTAAACAACAGAAAAATTAAAAAAAAAATCCATCAACATTCATATAATCAATAAAGAATAGAAAAATGAAAAAAAAAACACACACAAAAAAAAGAAGGAAAAACAAGAATCTTACCTTAATGTCATTGTGAGTTTTCTCGAGCTTGAGAAGAGAAAATTTTTTTAAGAAAAATATATGTTAAATTATTTTCAGAAATATGCCAAGCATTATCGACATCTTTACCATAAAAAAATTAAAAAATTAATATTTTAATTTTTTTCATTGATATTTATGTCTATAATGTCTAATTGAAGTTTTCAATTTAATCAAAAAATTTCAGAAACCTGCCAACTTTAATAATTTTCAAAATGTCAGTGATCCCTTATATAGTGAACAATAATAAACAATGCAAGTGAGAAATGAACAGTGCCTTAACTCTCGGGAAAATACTAACATACATTACTCGTCAATGATCCCGCATGTACTAAACATTAATAAATAGTACAAGTGAAAAGTGAGCACTATCTTAGCTCTCAAGAAAATACTGATATACATTAATTGTTTGTGATCCCGTATGTATTGAACAGTAATAAATAATGTAAGTGAGAAGTGAACAGTACCTTAGATCTTAGGAAAATAGCAACAGACATTTTCTGTTGGTGATCCCATATTTATTGAACACAATGAATAGTGCAATTAAAAGGTGAAAAGTTTCTTAATTTGTCGGTATATCTGTTGGTATTTTAAAGTCGGTATAAAACAGTTAATGTTTTCAGATTATAAATGTATTCCTTATCTATTCATCCAATAAATACTTCAAATCACAACAATACATAAACAAAATAACACTAATTCTTTGTAGAATATTAAAATCACATAAAATTAATGTTTCCTTATCATTTAATAATAAATTAATGTCATTTTCATAATATTACATTATGATTTATAGCATTACACATTCGTGTTATGCAAATTAATCAGAATTCTCATCTTCTTCTTCTTCAATTTCATCATCTCTATCACAATCTTGTATGTTGAGTTCATCGCTATCATCATCTTTATTGACTTCTGTATGTCTGCTATTTCTTAAAATATCATTTAACTCCTCAACTTTAATATCAATAAAAGTATTCTCGCCAACATGAAATTTTAAATTGTCCTCTAAGTCATTAGATGAAGCAACTCGATATGGATCAACTGACTCATCAAGTTGAAAGGCATTATCTCTCATAGTTAATTCATTGTTGTCATCCTAAACAACCTAGGCATGAACCTTGGGTTTGGTTTTCACTATGGATAACCAATCAACACTTGAACGATTCTTTCTAAAGGAAGGAGTGTATGTGTAATGAACTAGATGGTATTGTTTGGAAAAAATAAAAACATAAACGATGTTGCAGAGTCTAGCCTTTGTATTAATTTTGACTAAACCATAATGAGAATCTACTCTTATTCCTCTATTAGTGGTATCATACCAATAGTAATTGAATAAAAAGACTTTATTATGCTCTTTATGATATTACAATTCAATTACTTTTTCTAACTTCCTATAATAATCAATTTCAAACTCATTAGAAGTCCATCCTTTAACATAGATCTCACTATTATATGTCTTTCTACCCTAACCATACTCTTCAATATGAAACACATGTTCATTGATGAAATACTCACAATAGCACTTCACCTTCCTTTCAAGACCCAAACTTAGTAAATTCAAAGTAACACTAGTATTCTTTTTCAATTGATAAACCTGGTAAATGAATTACATCTCCATCATAGTTAATGAGAAATGTGTAATAAAATTAAGTATCCCAAGAGATAAGAATAATTAAATAGTCCTTCCATGTGTTATTAACCATATGGAAAAGTGTTCATCTTGTAATTGAAAGATTTCATATTCAGTTAGCTGTGAGTTTTTAAACAGTAAAAATTGACAATGTTACTTACAAAGAATTCAACAATAGATCAGTTTATGAAAGTACAAGAGATAAATTGCTCGAAAGTAATAACAAATAGATTATTATACTTACTAAATAAAAAGTCTCAGTTCATCGTAATTGAATAGCACATAATTATGTGCTTGTTTGAATTCTATCTTTGTCAAATATCTTCTCTTCGTAATAGTTTTTGGTACAAGTCATTAAAGATGAGACAATATTGACAAGTTCACACTCAAAAGCACTTCCCCACAATCATCATGTCTTAGAACGCGATTGATTTTTGTTCTCAAGTGAGGCTTAAAATAGTACAAGATACATGTTGAGATCTCTTCAACAATATAAGTCTCGCATATCGAAACCTCAACATGCATCTTGTTTTTACTTTTCTCTTGAGGTTGAACAAGTACATGCATGGAATTAAATGAATGTTTTGAATTAAAAAAAAAAGATAATAGAATTGTAATTATGATGCATATGTAATCCTTAACCTCTCGAATGGATACATCCATCTATATTGGACTAGACCTCCAAATGTTACCTCAAACGATATATGTATAAGTAGATGCTCCATTGAGTCGAAGAATGATAGAAGGAATATCATTTCAAGTTTACAGATTATCTAGATGATATTTTTTCAAACCTCTCAATATGTTGTGTCTACAACATGTTGGAGCATATATCTTTAAAGAAGTAATTGATCTTTATGAGTGCATCCCATCTCTTTTTTTGCAATAAATCTCGATAAACTAGTGAAACGAATGTTTGCATAAACATGTAGTAGTCATGACTCTTCATTCCATACAATCCAAAATCACCAAACTTGATATGTTCGAAGCATGTCCATCAGAAAACACAGACTTTTAAGTTATTGGTAGACAAGTTATTGTGCATTCTTGTCTAAGACAAAGCTGGCTTTGGACTTTGCGACCTGTGACCCATCATAAACTAACTCCATATTTTTACGGTGATAAAAAAAAGAAAATATATCCATTCTAGCCTTAATATTGTCCTTTTTCTTCCATTTCACGTTCATAACCATATTTGAAATATTTTCAAACATGTTCTTTGCAATGTGCATGAAATTTTCAAACATATTCCAATAACTTTTTATGAAATTAAAAATTTAAATTAAATATTATAGATGGAATTACAAACGGAATAATTAAAAAATATTAATATTTAATTATCCGTCGGTAAAACCGTCGCTAACACGCCCCAATAAAAAGCCTGAATCCCCTTATTTCACAATAGACACTCATTTATTATTCTTCTTCTTCTACTACTTCTTCTTCTTCACTATATGTAAAAAAACAATAATATTTATTTCTTTCTCTTCTCTTCTCTCCTCATCTCCTTCTCTTCTTCTCCATGCTCGGGTATGTCTTCTTCTTCTTTTTTCTTTTATCCTCTTAGTTTTTTTAATTAATATGCTTTACGAAATTTTTTCTCTCTCCTTAGCTTCACTTGCAACTACATTAAGGTAAGATTTTTCTTTTTTCTTCTTTTTTCATGATTTTTTCTCTATATTTGTTTTTTTATTTTATTTTTAATTGTTTTTGTTATTAATAATTGTATAAATGTTGTTGTGAGATTTTTTTTTCATATGAGATCAATTTTTAGTTGATTTATTTATAGGATTTTAAATTTTTAGCAATTGCAACTTCATTTTTTTTATATGAATGTTTTTAGTTGAATTTATTTTTTTGTTTTATTTATTTGTTACAAATTTGTTTGAGTTGATTTTCTTATTCTTTTTTCCAAGCATTTTGAGTATAATTTATGTTAATTTAATTATTTTATAATTTTATAAAATAGATTTTTAAAAAAATATTTTTAAATAATTACCGATGGTCTTTTTCGAGGGATATACCAATGGAATCAAGCGAGTAATTTTTTTTAAGGCATCTGTTCCGTCAGTAAATCCGTCGGTAATAATATTTTTTTATTACCAACGGATTTACCGACGGACTAAAAATTACCGATAAAAGATTCACCGCAGAGCATTTCCATCGGTGATTTTTTTGGTAAATTAATTACCGGCGGAATATGTGTTTTATGTTGATGGAAAAATTTTATCGATAAAACTATTAAATGTTATAGTAAAACCAATTCAACCCAATATATTACTTAAACTTAACACAATTTAATCATTTTTATTCTTACAAAATTTCTAGCCCATGATCCATGCATATGCTGAAAAAATGAAAAATGGAATAGAAATACCTAGCTCTGCGACGTAGTACGTACTGCTTATGTGTATCGCTCGTTCAAGTTTCGATTCGAAAAGCTAGCTTGCTTAATCATCCGTCTGGCCCTAGATGTATTTGTGCTTATAACTTTTGACAAATTCCATGTCCAAATTTCTTTTATTTTTCTATTCCAAGTTCAATGCTATTGAAAGTAAGTACTTTATTTAAAAAAAAAACTACATGGCCACTTAATTTCTGCCTTGGTTGCAGAAACACGTCCTTGTACCCTTTCTTTTAATTAACCAATAAAATTTGTTATTAATTATAATGGCATGTAGACGTCCTTGTTAATTATATATGAAGAACAAATTAGAGCAACATAGAGAGAGAGAGAGAGAGAGAGCTATACATAATGAATGATATGATCTTCTATTTTAGAAGTTTAGATGATCAGTTATGGTACTTGCTGATTCATAACACATGTAGCGATGGGGGTGGCAGAGATAATAAGAGACAAGGAGACTATTGTGATGAGAAATGGGAACACTTGTAGTTAAAAACGGCATTGGAGACAGGAATACATATCAGCTAAGTGTATATAAAACGACAAAGCCGCTCCGTTCCCCGCTGTATGTTACAGGGGATTAATGAAGGTTTTGTTTTGGTAGTGGTTGGAAGGGCAATGGATGTTATTCCCATACTCGCTTGGATCCTTATCCAAAATGATGGGCAGCACTGGGGAGGCAAAAGTACTTAACACTGACCACTCCTGATTATATATGTTATTATCGCTATGCATTTGTTTAATTGATCTTTTAGAATTCTCTTTGCTCCTTGTTTAGGGTTTTGTAATTTTTTTTTCACTACATAGAAAACTCCCATTGCAGAAGCTGTGAGGAAAATGAACATGTGGGGTGCAGCTCAGAACTTGGACATCCTAAATTCCCAAGGGATATCTTTTGTTTAATCTTACTCAACCAAATTATATATACATAATGTCATAATTAGGAAATGACCGAGTATAGCTGAATGAATAAAGAAATGCAAGGGAAGGATATATAATTGTGCATGACATCAAGTCCAATGACAGGTGCAAAGCAGACAAGGTTGGAGAGGGCAAAATTTTCCATAGAATATGAACACTTTTATATATATAAATTGTTTTTAAATGAGATCCTTCCAAAATGAGATAAGGAGCACGTAATAAACAAAATGAGGCATGTTCCATTGGGTCAGGAAGATCTGAGGCAGGATCTCCAGGGCTTAAAAAAGGGTCATGGAAATGCATTTGAAATATTCCAACATTGAGTTTGTCATTTCCTTTGTCATCTCTGAACTTTTCTGACTACCCATCACCCCCTAATTGCACTTTCCATCATCCTGTCTCATTTTCATGTCCATATTAAGCCAAATCTTTGTGCAGGTCTGAAAACTAGCTAGTAGCACTATCATCATGAATTAATGGAGCCTTGTCTGAACACTTAGGGACACGGTGGAGGCTTTGTCCTTGTCAGTGCTCAAGAGTCGAGCCTTTTCAATGATATGTTTTTTTCTCTTGTAGATTTGGAGAAATCAAACCTAAGAAAATCTGATTATTTGATCATTATTTTAATCATGTCTAGATAGCCACTAGGTTGTGCATGGTACTTTCTTGTACTGTTTGCTGAGATAGAATATAGACGTGCTAAGATATTATAAAAAAAAAAAAAAAGAGGAATCTGAGCGTCTCAGTTATAGATTATTTCGTTAGATGATTAGATGTGAACGCTTCAATTTGCCAATGATCCTCGTTTTCTCTCTCTGTGATTCTCTTGACGTTGGTTTCTATATCTAGCTTTCTTATTGCCAAATCAAGGGCCTCAATTCTTGAATTTTATTTGGAGTAGTTGGTGAATTCGAGACTTTATGCAAGTATCTAGTACTTCATAAATTTGGTTTTCCAGGAATTGAGAGCTACAATTAATGGGAGAATGCATGGTATGGAAAATTAATGAAAGGGGAATTGAGAATTGACAGCTAATTATCGGCATAATCATCGAGTCCGACACGCAAGCAACACGAATTGAAATTTGAACACAACCAAAGAAGGACCGATTAATTATTGGCCATGCTAATAAATATCAAACTAAGATTATGAAGTGTGAAACATGCATGGAATTCTCTACCTCTGAACAAGTTTACCGTAAATCTCACAAGCAGGAAAAGTTGCAAGTTGTTCAAATAAAGTGGTTATCCTGTAAGCCAATCCAATTCTTTGGGGGTGGAGGGTTTCTCTTTTAAGAACCGATTCACTTAAAAAAAACTTAAATTGTTAGGTGAGGTATCAAGATATGGTTTCTATTATTTTTTAATACACCCCTTTAAATATAAGTTTTTTAGACTTGAAACTTGTACAGGCTTACACTACTTTGTATTTAATTTTTATCAAATAAATAGAGATTATATGATTCAAACTTATAACTGTTTGATTATCAGGACTCGAATACCAAGTTAAAAATCTAATTCAATCAAAAAACTTAAATCATCTCATTTTAAGTTCGGACTAATGGTTCTTAATATGTGTGACCCATTAGATTCCTAATATGTAAGTCCAAATATAAATTATAATTATAATTCAATAAATTAAATAATTTAATTTTTTATCAATTAAACAATTGATTTATTTATATTTAAATATCAGATGCATCTTCTAATAATATGTTATAATTCTTTAAATATTAAAAAATATACTAATAAATATCAAACTAAGATTATGAAGTGTGAAACATGCATGGAATTCTCTACCTCTGAACAAGTTTACCATAAATCTCACATACAGGAAAAGTTGCAAGTTGTTCTGCTGAAGTGGTTATCCTGTAAGCCAATTCTTCGGTGGAGAGGGTTTCTATTTTGAGCCATTGTGAATTCAATATAAAAATTTAAGTTGTTAAATAAAATCTAAAAATATAATTTATATTATTATTTAACATACTTTTTTAAAATAAATATTTTTTGAATGTGAAACTTACATAAACTCACACTATCTTGTGTTTAATTTTTATCAAATAAATAGAAATTATACGATTTAAATTCATGACCGCTTGATTATTAAAGCATTGATATCAAGTAAAATGACGAATTCAACCAAAAAAAATTTTGAACTGTTAAATAAAATTTTAAAATATAATTTATATTATTTTTTAATAAACACATTTACGTGCACAGATGACACAGTGGTAGTGGTTTAATTATGAGATATCAAGTGCTGATTTAAAAAGAGAGCACGGGGCTCCGTTAACAACAAGGACTGGGGATAACTGCAGGCAGAGGCTGCCTCAAAGGGCACAGCACATTTTTGTACCCACTATTCATTGGCAAGAGAAATAAATAAATTTTGCTCTTAAGTATGTTCCCATTGCATTGACAGGAAAAGGAAAAACTTCGAAAGAAAAGAAGAAAAATTAAAGGAAGAGGATCTTTTGAGACCCCCTTTTTTTTTTCTTTTTGTACTTTGGCAGCCCTTTCTTTATTTTAGTTGGTTACATTTGGCAGCCCTCTTTCCTTCGTCTCTTTTAGAGCAACTTCAGCAGTAATAATTCCATTGACAGGAAGTATCACCATACATTACTCTTCCCTTAATTAAACCTGCACCTGAAGAATTTGAAGCATTCACCATTATCAAGAATTTGAAAGGGGAAAAAAATGGAATCTCTATTTACGTGCGTGGCTAATTGGTTAAAGACTACTCTATAACTTGTGGGCAAAAAGAGATTAGTCTCTAACTTCTTCTTTTTTATCAGTAATGGAATCTTTCTGTCAATTTTGACAGTAAATATGATCATGTGATCGTCGAGAAGGACGATGCTTGTGTGTCTCATGACACATGCCATCCTTTTACACGGTCACGTGACCACATATGCTGAGAAATGGAAGAAAAAATGGACAGAAAGGATATAATCTAAATTAGGATTAAAGGAAGTTAGAGAGTAAATCGAAAGTCTAGAATAGTTTTTAACCAATTAAACTATTTATGGCTAAAACATTGTGTTATATTTTATCTGCCATGCCTTGCTAGAACTAAATATAATGAAACATACTTAACTGGTTATTTTGAAGTTTGTTTCCAGATAGAGAAGGGTGTGTGTAACCAATGTGGTCTTGATATGTAGATCTTCCCTGCAAGAACGAGCATGCTTGGTATCACTAACAAGAGGTTATTTTGATGTTAAAAAGGCAGACAAAACTTAAACTGGTAAATTTGGCCAAGTACCTGAAAATGAGTTGCTGAAAAACTTTGTGAATAATCGAAGACACTCTCTATTGAATCTTGGTTACCGTTGGAGAGAGCAAAATTATTCTGCTATATATTTTCAATAAAAAAAAAAACCCAGCAAAACAAAGTTAATTGCAAGAACAATGAACGTATATTACAGAAAGGGAAATGTGAAAGTTCTCTATTCGGCATCATATATGTAGTCAATACTGGTATAAACCTATAGGTTTCTGAACAAACCTTGGAGAAGTTGAATGCAGGAGAGCTAGCAGTATCATCAAGAAAAGGAGGCAGTTCTTGATCCTGTCTGTGACGTGACTGACGGCTATGTTCTTTCTGTTTTTGCCTATAATTGGCACCATTGTTCAGCAATGTAGTGCCCTTGATTGACGGATAAAAGTGGCCATTATCACAGTTGAAGTAACTTTCATCTTCATGGAAATGTGGAGGACCAGAAGATGCGTCAGAGACCATAGACAAGTCCTCCTCCTCCTCCTCCTCCTCCTCCTCATCTTCTTCACTCTCCTCTCTAGTGTTTTTACCTTTTCTACAAAAACCAGCACTCTCTGCATCAACAAAGTTGGTCTTATTTCTATGTTTAGAATTTGGGTTAGAAAGAAAAGATTGTTCCAAGTATAGTGTCCAACCAGACTCACAATCAGCACTGCATTCTGAGGCCAGGAAATTCATTTTCCTCTTCGCTAGTACTTAGCTATAGCTATTTCTCTTTGTTTACAAGTCTCTAAGAAACTACAAGAGATGAGAACATTTCTTGTATGAGCCTGCCTTTTTATCAAGAAGGAGAGCTAGCTAGGGGCAGTAACAAACACAGTGGGGCTCTATGTAAGTCTATTTTTGGTGTTGAGCTAGGGATAGAACTTAGAACTGTGGGGAAGGTGTGGAAAAAACCAAAGGTTATGGGGCTCAAATCCGAGAGTATTTTTGTCCTCACTCTCCTCATTCATACTCTCTATGTGAATGTATCAAATTTGCCAGTTGGGAGAGTAATAGTGGGTGCATGTAAGAGAGAAGGGAAAGCCACAACCTCTTCACATGCTAGACAGCTAGGCACTGTACTCTACTCTCTTAACAAAACCAGGTACACGTCCATTTTCCCTTCCACATCCCTTGTGCAGTGATGCCTCTCTATATCTCTTGTCACCAAGCTTTACATTTATATATATAGTTTAATTCTATCTGATTTTATTGTAACTAATCCATTGGCACATGCTATGCGGAAAGAAAAAAAAATAAATGTGACAAAAAAAATCTTCATGATTATCTTCTAATTGAATAATGTTTTTATTTAATATTAAGATAGAAATATATTGTGTTAATCTGGGCTAATATGAAGAGTTGCAGGGATAATTTTGAAAAAAACAAAATGAAAAACTAAATTCTCAATTAATTCAATATTAAAGGATTAAAATGGTAAAAAATAACACTTAACTATTAAAAAAACCTAAATGAACTCGATTTAACTAAGTGCATGTCATCATATTTAATTTCTTTTTATAATAGAGTTTATTTTTCATTTAATTATACAAGATAAAACACGATATCTTTTTTAAAAAAAAATAAAAATCAAATTAAAAATTAAAAATATATATATTTGTCTAATCGAACGGTGATTTTTGAGAGACTGAACAATGATTTCAGCTCTATTAAAAATGCCAGAAGAATTAGTTTAGTTTCTGTCAATAACAATTATGGTTTGCTATTATCTCCTCTGAATGACGTGTGGTCCTACATGGAATAATTTGGTATAAATAATTAAATTTTTGTGTACAGATGTAGCTAGATATTTTTCCAGATAAAAAGTAGTGCACATTATCATGTCCCAATTGTTATCTTATCATGTGTCATGTTTAGTCATCCATTTTAGTCAAGAAGAAGAAGAAGAAGAAGAAAAGGCGGCCCTTGATCTCCTTGAGCTATGAAACCACTTGTGTGGTGATATTGACAGTGAAGAAATACAGCTTAAAGACTCCATTGTTAAGTTATTACTCGCCACACAAACAAATGTAAGGCATGACTGCACGAGTGGCCTGAAGAGTGAATGCGAAATTTCTTGGGGCAAGGTCCGCAAGGAGTGTGATGCTACTAATTCAGTTGACTAGGTTTTTATGAATCTCCACATGCTCTCTCCTCTTTTCAAATACTATATATATATATATTCCTTTAATTTTACAGTCCCTCGATGATCTATACATATATTGAAGAAATAGAAATCACACATGCATGTGGGCACGTGTGCATATATGTTTGCATAAAAATGCATACGCGAGAGCTTCTAAATATTCACACACATGTATGCACATGCACACGCACTTCAACCTGAAATTCTCTGTAAGATTTTCCATTTAGTATTCTCACTTGTGTGATGCTTGGCGCTCATTCCAAGGTTAACTTCTTCACCCATTTTGTAAAGTAAAGACCTCAATATTTACTCCAAATATTGAGCCGGGATCGAAGTAGCAGCTACCGCTAGCTTCAGTTACATATTTATACTGTACACACGTATGGTGAAAGTATATCTATCTATCTATCTATCTAGGGTTCTAATTAATATACCTACCATGTGATGACTCTCTCACTGATGACCTCTCTCGATCTGAAATGATTGTGTTCTTTCTCACCACATGACCACATTAAATTGGATGCTGAGATATCCTCTGCTTTCTCTCAGCTTCTGAATGAAGCCGAAACTATTAGATGGTTATATATATATATATATAATATATAATCATGGAGATATCCAACTGCCTGGCTGGCTGGCTAGCAGCTTCAAATGGTAACCGTGGAAGCAACTGTACCTCCGGTGACCATTACTTTTTTTCCCCTCTTCATGACATCGTTGCACGTTGTCATATATAGCAGAATTCTTCTTTGTGTGCTAGCAAAACCCTTCTTAAGCCGAAGACAGCACGCATATATAGTGGTGTTGGTTTTTTTTAATATTAGAATTATAAAACAAAACTATTTAGAAGTTTCTAGGATCTCATTAGACAAATCTAGAGTTATTTAGGAATTTATTACCTGAAGATTTGATTTTTTTCAGCTTTGAATAATTTTTTAAAGGTTATGTTGTCACAAACCACAAGTCATCCAATTATTCGGCCTCCAACGGTAATCCATACGAACCACAAGTGAGAAATCTCTTAAATCCCTATTTAGAAGAGAGTGGTTATTATGCTTAGAGTGCTAGCTTTAATTTTGTGTTTACATAGTTTTTTTTATCTAACAAACAACCTTTAAAAAATAAGAGGCGTGGCTTATTATTTATAGAAAAATTAAAAAAAAAACCCTACAAATTGACAAAATATCATTTTTTTTCCCTGAATAATATCTATATATTAATTCAAGATAATTTTAAAAATGAACTCAATCAAGTCCTTACTTGATTTTTCTAGGTCTAAAAATATGATCTTTGTATTAATTATATTCTAGTCTTTAATATCTAAAATATATTTTAATCAAGTCATACTTAATTAAATCATCCAAATTTAATTTCTGACTATTGGTTCTTAATGTGTATAACCCATTAGGTTTCTAATATATTGGTCCAAATATAAATTATAATTCTAATTAAATAAAATTAAATAATTTAAATAATTTAATTTATTATCAATTAAATAATTGATTAATTTATATTTGAACATCATGTGCATCATCTAGCAACGTGTCATGATTCCTCAAATATTAGAAAAGTCATTAGTGGTTTGACTTAACCTTTTAGTGACCGGTTTCTCAATGTAATTAATATTCTTTCATCAATAATATTTCGATTTAACATTAAAGTATAGAGTATCAATCTAATAGTCATTGATCGTTTAAATAAGATTTGAAACTCTTTTTAAATCTAATTCCACCTTGCCCAAGGATTTCTCAATCAAACTATTTGAGAACAAATGTAACATTTTTTCTAATTCATCTAGGGTGATGAATTCTCTCTTGATCATCACTCAAGTACCTTCATATAGCTCATGATATACCCAATGTCTACCTTTTCGTTACCTCGAGTAAGATAACATATAACAAGATCAAAGAATGACATTCTCTATACAAGATAACTTAGTGATCTCAAGTTTAAAGATCACTTACACAACTGTCACGTAAACCTTTCCATAGACATAAGTGATCTCTCCAAATGAAATTCTCATGCGGGTTAGTTTAGTATACATGTTTTATGACAATTACCTATATATTAGTTGTAGGTATCCCTTATATCTCAACTTATGAGAATAGTTGCTTCCTTTCATAAAGAAAATAACATAATATGTATTAGTCTTTACGGCTCTAATTAATGAATGTTCAGTATTTAAGAAAGCATCGACCATGAACATTTTAGGGACAATGATTTCATGCAATAGGAATCTCATAATTATAACAACTTTATAATTTTTTTTGTAGAGCATTTTTATCCTATAAATTTTATCTTTACTCTAGATTCATTAATTAATCTGATATTGTATGAATATTAAAGATAAATTAATCCTTTATTAATAATAAATATGTATTTACATGAATATAATAATGTCACGTGTTACTAACCAATTGGCTACAAAGCATATTAAAATAACAATCTCTCACTTGCACTAAAATCAATCGCTCATATATCTAATACTATATTGCTTCATGTAGTAGTGACTTAGTAAAAGGATCTTCTAGATTATCTTTGGTCGGTATTCGCTCTATATTTACATCTTTCATTTCATTGATTTATCAAATCAAATTGAATTTTTTAAGTACTTGTTTGGATCATTGATGAGACCTTGGTTCATTTTTTATGCAATGGCTCCATTATTATCAGAGTTTAGGGCAACTGGCTCAAAAATACTAGGAACCAACCTAATTTATTGATGAACTTCTTGATCCAAACAATCTCTTTGTTTCCTTAAACATTGAGGTACTCTTGTTCAATTATAGAATCAATTGTGCTCTCTTGTTCAAAACTCTTCCAGTTCAAAACACTATCATTTAGAGTAAAACATATATTAACAGGTATTTATTATTTTCACAATATTTCATTAAAAAAAATTTTAATTCAAATAATTTTGAACTTCTAATTTATCTTCTCCATTAATAGATCCTATAGCCATGTATTGGATACCATTTCTATCATATCTCTCTCAATCTGTGTCTTAGAACACGTCTTTGAAGAGAGGTGTTCCATATAAAATAGATAATAATTTAATCTTAGATTCTTTCATGCCTTAGGCATGGATTGAGATAATTTAAGTAATTTTCTAAATCTATCTCTATCTATCTCTATATCTAATATATAAGTTGCTTCTCCTAATTTCTTTATGGAAAAATTCTTAGACACCCAAAACCTTGCTAATTAAAGTAAAGATATGACGTTTCTTAATAATAATATGTCATCTACATATAATATTAGGAAAATGACACCACCTTCACTTACCTATTGTAAACACTAGGTTTATTCATATTTTTTATGAAATTAAATCTATTGATTATACCATCAAAATTGAATATTCCTATTTCTTAAAGCTTGCATTGTACATTGCCTTTCATGTTAGTATTTCTCTTAAAGACCCACTTAGATCCATTGGGTTTTATCCCTTCACGTGGATCAACTAAGTTCCAAACTTGGTTAGTACATGAAGTCCATAACTTTAAGTCATTTTTTGAAATAAATATCATATATTACTTCCAAGTAATTGGCAGACTCATCAATTATGAGCAACATGCCATTCACAGCTTCCATAAGAGTTTCTTATCTCATTGATGAATGATATATCCTACTATATTTATAGATATTGTGTGTTTCTTAAAGTTCAAGCTAAGCATCTAATGTTTTAGCATTAAGAATATATTTCATCTGGATGTAATGTTCTAAGAGATATAGAGAATCTCATTCACTTTTAGATAATTTTTGAAATATTTGGTAAAATATTAATCATCTTGATCCAATCAAAGTTTCTTAATACTTATTTAAATCTATATTTCAATTTTATTACAGTTCATATTGAACTTGGACATTTTAAATTCATGTATATACAAATCATTCGTATAATTACCGGATTCATAAAAACATCATTATTATAAAAGAATAATATTTGTCCTCGATAATAAATTTAAATCTATTTAATACTAAATAAAATATGAACAATGTCTTAAAATATTGGAATAAGATAACAATCATAAAGTTCTAGTATTAGCCTATTAAGCAAAATAAAATAATTAGTTCATACAGCTAATGTAACAACCCTTGCTTCATTAATGAGTCGTAGGTTCACTTTGCCTTAAACTAATCTTCTACTTTTTGTTAGTTCTTGAAGTAGAAGCTTTATTAAGTTTCTTTACCTTCATAATTGCAAGGTATTCCTTGCAATTGCTCTTTCAATGTCCTTTATTGCCACAATGATGACAAATGTCCTTATCTTTTATGATGCCCCTAGTAGGTTTGTTTGTTTTAGAGACAACACTCTTATTATTCTTATCCTTCTTCTTAGACATTCTAAAAGATTGAACAAGAAGAATTAGGTCTTTTTCATTCTTAAAGACCTCTTCAGTAGTCTTAAGCATCTTAAACAATTCTAGCAATGTACTATCCAACTTGTTCATGTGATAGTTCATAATGAGTTGTGAAAAGCTTTAGAGTAATAATTGTAAGACCAAGTCAACATTTAACTCATGGTCCATGACAAAACCTAATTGGCCCAATTTCTCAATATAGCCAATCATTTTCAAAACATAGGTGTTCACTGAAGAACCCTCTGTCATCTTACAGCAGAACAATTTCTTAGAGGTCTCATACCTCTCAATCCTACTTGCCTCATCAAATAATTTTTTGATATGCATAATCATAGTATAGGCATTCATATTCTCATATTACCTTTGAATTTAGGTGACATACTAGCTAACATCACACATGCAACTTGTTCATCATCATCAACATGACGCTTAATGTTCATTCCTAACTTCTTCTTTAGCATCCTTAACAGGGGCATTTGAAATTGGTTTTTTAAGAACATACAACCTTTCTTCTTGCTTGGAAAAAATTCTCACATTTGATTTTCAATCCATGAAAATTGGTCTCGTCAATTTGTTAGCATTAAGTATGCCTCGAAGGGATATATTACTACTTATTTTATCTATCAACCCATTAATTATTTGGATTTTCTGAATATCATACACACAACAAAAACTATGAAACAAAATTATTTTGGAGTCTCTAGGATCTCGTTTGATAGATCTAGAGTTGTTTAGGGATTTATTACCTGAAGATCTAATATTATTCAGCTTTGAATAATTTTTTAAAGACTGACTTGTCGCAAACTACAAGTCGTCCAATTTTTTGACCTCCAAGTATAATCTACACGAACCACCAGTGAGAAATCTTATAAATCTCTATTTAAAAAAGAGAGATTGTTATGCCTAGCTATAATTTCGTGTTTACATAGTTTTTCTATATAACAAACAACCTCTAAAAAATAAGAGGCATAGTTTACTATTTATAGAAAAATCTGAAAAACCCTATAAATTGGTAGAATATCAATTTGCCCCTGAATAATATCTATATATTAATTCAGGATAAATTTAGAAATTATCTCAATCAATTCCTTACTTGATTTTTCTAGATTTAGAAATATAATTTCTATATTAATTATATTCTAGTCCTTAATTTCTAAAATATATTTTAATTAAGTCATACTTAATTAAATCATCCTAGTTTAATTTATGACTAATGATTCTTAATGTAAGTGACCAATTAGGTTCCTAATATGTTGACCCAAATATAAATTATAATTTTAATTAAATAGAATTAAATAAATTAAATAGTTTAATTTATTATCAATTAAACAATTGATTAATTTATATTTAAAGATCAGGTGCATTTTTTAGCAACGTGTCATAATCCCCCCAAATATAAGAAAATTCATTAGTTTGACTTAATCTTTCAGTGACCAGTTTTTCAGTGTAATTAATATCCTTTCATCAATAATGTTCTGATTTAACATTAAAGCATGAAGTATGTCCATCATGTTAGATTATATTTGTTCTCTACATAATAGTCATTGATCCTTTGAATAAGATTTGAAATCTCTTTTCAAATTTCATTCTACTTTGGCCAAGGATATCTCAGTCAATACTCTTTTAGAACATATGAAATATTTTCTCTAATTCACCTAAGGTGATGAATCCTCTCTTGATCACTTGAATACCTTTATATAGTTCATGTTTTACCCAATGTTTGCCCTTTCGATACCTTGATTAAAATAACATGTAACATGATTAAATGATAACATTCTCTATATAAGATAACTTAGTGATCTCAAATCTAAGGATCACTTACACAATCGTCACGTGATCCTTTCATAGACATAGATGATCTCTCCATATGGAATTCTTACATGGGTCAATTCAGTGTACATGTCTTATGACAAGCACCTATATATTAGTTATAGGTATCTTTTATATCTTGGCTTATGAGAATAGTTACTTCCTTTCATAAAAAAAAAAAAAAACATAATATGTATCGGTCTTTACAACTCTAATGAATGTCCAGTATCTAAGAGGGCATCGACCATGAATATTTTAAGAACAATGCTTTGATGCGATATGAATCTCATAATTATAACAACTTTATAATTTTTTTTACAAATTATTTTTGTCTCATGAACTTTATTTTTACTCTAGATTTATTAATCTAATATTATATGAATATTAAAAATAAATTAAGTCTTTATTAATAATAAATATATATTTATATAATATAATAATATCATGTATAACCAATCGATTAGCTACATAATATATTAAACTATGAAGTCGAGTCATAACAAAATCATATTATCAATGAAAATGTATCCTGTGAGATATGAATCGACCATCAACATGCCTTGTGCTGGTATCCCCTGGAATAGTTAGAAAACACTCCATTAAACATAAAACTATAGTTTTTCTCTTTAAATGTGTTGGAAGACTCGAAAGAATTAATAGAGCTGACCATGCAAATACAATAATTTCGAGTTAAAATACGTCTCCTAAAAGAAAATTTTTATTTAATGATAAAGATATTTTCAAAACAATTTATTCAATAATCAAAATTAATTAAATATTTTTCTTGGATGTTGATCTAATGCATTAAAAAAACTTTTTTATTGTTGAGAAATTGTTTGGACATGCTTTCCTCCACAAACTTCTATAGTACTGTACTTGCCTACTTGGATAAGAAACGTCGGCTCTCTCTCTTTCTTTTTTAGCTCGTGCAATCCGATCACTGTACGAAGCTGGAGCCAACGACACATGATGGTCAAAGACATGAGTGCGCGGCTAGTTCTGAATCAAAACGGACAAACACAAGTAAAAAAAAAAAACAGGGTGGTTTAATTTTTGATATAAATAGTGAACTAAATTTATTTTATTTTTTTGATATGGCCCATTTATTCGTTCTTTCATCGGGGCAGCAGGAACAGCAAACGGAGAGATCGAGACTCAGTCCTGAACTCGAGAAGCGGACGGATGCCAGAGGAGTTCTGCCGTTGACGACAGCAGCGGGAATGGATTTCAAATAAAGTTGGAAATATATAAACTAATATCTAGATAATACGCGTGTATGGAACAAAAATGTGTTACGATATGATCCTTATCAATGGAGGACAGGGATTTCTTTATATCAGTGCATGGTTCAGAGGATTGAGAGAGGACACTCGGTCAAAGATCCAAACAACAAATTAACCATAAGTTATCACATGGCGTGACCAAAGATATATAGTAAGTTTAGAAACTTTTATAAATTAACCCCATGTGCTCTCTCTCTTCTTCTTGGATCACTCATTATCTCCATGGACTATTCAAACAGATCTCTTACGGATACTTCAAGTGTTGTTACCATCAAACCCATCAGATTGAGAGGATAAGAGATCAATGAGGATAGGAGACCATGCATATGCAGACCTCTCTCTCTCTCTCCCCACTTGTTGAAACCCTAATGGGTACGTATCTTCTGTCCCATACAGCTCATATGGACCACAGTTCGCCAATTGCTCATTTGGGTCTTTCAGTAGCGTTGGGCCCATAAGTTTTCTTTCGAATTTGGGTCCTTCCTGATAAAATCATCTATGTCCACGGTTACCTCTTGGGACCGACTCTCTTCTTCTTCTTCTTCTTCTTCTTCTTCTTCTTCTTCTTCTAATCTTTTGGTGGTGAATTGCATGGAAACCTATAAACTACTAATTCTTTGAAAGGATTGGCAAACATAGGGGCTCTTGATTTGACTGCTAGGATTTAATTTCATTTATTGACAGTGTTTTTTTTCTCCGATGACGATGATGGGTTGTTGATTTGTGAAGTCCCGATAATTAATCAACAGTGAAAAACCGGTGAACAAAAGGAGCAAAACACGGCACTTAATTAGATGAGCAGGCCCATAGTCCCCACAAGCCCAAGCTGTTCTTTGCGTACACTATCGGTATGTTTGAAATTATAATTGCGGGGACAGTTCAAAATAATTTTAGTTTAAAAATATATTAAAAAAAATAACATCTGAAAATATATAAAAAAAATTATTTTAAAATAATAAAAAAAATAAATATTTAAAAAATACAATTTACACGGCATTCTTAATCACACCCCAAAAAAAAAAAAACAAAAAAAAAAACCATACCGAAGCTGGCAGCCAGAGTCGTGCTTGGGGCGAGGGGGTTGTCTGGTCCCCAAATTTTGGGTCCCAATAAAGCTCTTTTAGTATTATTAAAAAGTTTTTTCAAGAAAAAACAATCTAACATAGAGAACTTTGTCGTGTAGCGAAGTACATCGTACGGACGAGGCACGAATGGGCCGAGGCACACCGACCGCACCGAGCATAATTAGCAGAAACATCTCTCTCCAATCATTTTTGGCAAAACCCGCCACTCCTATTCCTTGCTTTTCGTAATCAGGGGCAAAGATTGCTTCAGTGACGTCATGCATCTCTCCACGCCCTCCACCATAGCGCGTGCTAGATAAAACTCTTATCTATGTTATAATTTACCCCTGAGAGTTACACTCTGTGTATTTAATTTAAGCATGAGCACCAGACTTTCTTCTTCTTCTTGTTTTTTTATTTTTTTTATTAATATAGGTGTTGGGGTTAGTTTACACATACCTCAACAAATTTTACGGTTCTAAAATTAACAAACATGTAAGCTTCTAGTAATTATCATATTAGCAACCACGGGATTCGAATCTGAAATCACGAGAAAACAAATCCTTTAATCTTAATCTTTTTTCACTGTATTACCTACTAGATAGTTGAACCCGAGATTTTTTAATTACATAGTTCACGTGTCTGTCATTCCAACACAAACTCGAGATATGTGGAGTTTTCCTTAATTCAACATATTATATACTAGATTAAGTAAACCGATCAGAAGTAAAAATATTTCTCAAATAAAATTTCTAAAAAAAGAACCGGCAATCTTATACAATAGAAATGGTTGAATTATAATGCGCGTGATTTCCCTTGGGCTTAAGGCTATGATTCTTATACAATAGAAATGTGGACAGCTAAACAAGTCTAGCCCGATTACGAAAGTCGAACCAACCCAAATAAATAACCTTCTCTTTCTTAAATCTTAATTGTTTATTCTTGTTTTTGGGCCATTTAATTGCGTTAAATTACTGATCCACCCCTTCATTATTAGTATATATTTTTGTAAGGACTAGTATTAATAC
>Ga0325403_1000215_pt1 | contig 35167 bp, 25 predicted proteins | sample PopdelMetagenome_19_FD_205665 | JGI IMG/M metagenome (GOLD analysis project Ga0325403, IMG submission 205665) | Populus deltoides microbial communities from Bellville, Georgia, United States - Xylem-PdKOR-R4 | ecosystem: Host-associated > Plants > Phyllosphere > Stem > Wood/Secondary xylem... | reverse complement strand
TCAATGCATAAGTAATGGAACCGTTGGATGGCATGACTTTTATATTTTTAAGAGCTTCTAGGACCTTTGACTCTAATAATAGAACATGTGTTTGGTAAAATCCCAAAAAAAAAAATATTTTTAAAATCTAATTTTTATTTTTATTATATTAAAATCTAAAAACAAAACATGTATTTAATTGGAAAAATATTTTGCAATCTAATTTTTTAATCTTTAATTTATTTTATTCAGTATTTGTAATTCCTTTTCAATGTAATGTACGGACTTTTAATTTATGATCTATGAAAGATTTTTGCAATTTTATACATGTATTTCTTTTTTAAAAAATTAGATTCTGTTTCATGATCGATAGATAAAGATCCAAATTAAGTGGAAATCTAACTTTTTAAGAATTAATTTTTTTAATAAAAAAAGAAGAAGATGTAGGATCAGGTGCCCTATCCGAACAAATCAAGGATGGAGGCAAATAGCAGATATTATATATGGATGGATAAAAAATCTGTCCCTATCAGTGACATTTTCATATGCCAAATTAACCGTTTTTTTTTTTTTAAAAAATAAGTTGATATATTAAAAAGGTTAACTATAAGGTAGCTAAAAACAAGATATACGAAAAAAATGCATAAAAAAAAGAGAATCACAAAAACAAAAAGGAAATATAAAAGAAAAGAAAAAGAAAGCCAACAAATACATAACTGAAAAAGAACATCAAGATTGAAGAAGCTGATACGCCATGTTTAAAGCATTGATCTGGTATTTAACCGTATTTTTTTTTTTATAATGGTAAATATTTAGTCAATTTACACATATCTCGACTAATACTTGAGATTTTAAAATTAATAACCAGATAAGATCAGTTTATAAACATCTTGACTAATTCTCAAAACCCTAAAATTAATAACCAGATAAATTTTTAATAACCTTGAAGCTTATAATACCCAAACCAATAATTTTTTAAAAATAAATTTAAAACCTAATCACATCCTTATATTTACATAGCAAGAAAAACTGCACTCTCTTCTCCTGTAATCAGATTTCCATCAATTGAAAAAGAAATGCAAAATCTCTAGTGATCTCCTCCAATGACAAAACACATGTAAGCTCACTCAACTACGAGCCTATTTTTTTATATATATTTTACAAGAGTTTTAAAAAATATTAAAACTTTATTGTTATATATTCAACATAAAAAAAAATAATAATAATAATACAACGCTAGCAACAACAGCATGAATACTCTACGGCTGATGGACAAGTAAAGACGAAAAAGAAACAGAATGAAGAAAATCTTTTTGCAGGATTGGATAGGAAATGTGTAGCTTTTCTTGCAGCCTAATTATTAGGTTAGTCATAGTCATAGCATCTAATCCAAGCTGTTTTATTAGCAGAGATAAAAGGTGGGTTACCGCCGATTAAAAAGCTGATAAAGCTTGTGGGACAGTCCGAATGTTTCTGCCTCTCTCTCTCTCTCTCAGAGCAAAAAAAAAAAGGATGGATGGCAGCCCTATCTTCAAAGAATCATGGCTCATGTTCAGCAACTTGTCTCTTCTTCTTACGGGAATACTAAAAGTGCGAGAGGAAGGCATTTAGCCACAGGACCTGCATACGGAGAGAGTGGAGACTACTGTCCATGTACGTTTTTAAATACTGTATTTTTTAAAATTATTTTAATGTGTAAATGTTATTTTCAGAAACCACATCCACTAGAGAACCTATAATAAGAGAGGAGAGACCTAAAGTGCCTTTTCTTTTGCTAGTCATCAACTGGTAGTAATGGTGCTTTCTTTTGTTTTACGTGGTGAACCTTGATTGAATCCATCATCATGTGCTCTCCATTTTCCTTTTTATGCCAGTGTCTAGTCGCTTGGAAAAACGGGGAGTAAAACATCCTTTATTCCCTACTTTTGAACGAAATTATAACATGATCTTTCCTCTTTAAAAGCCTTAATTTAATCCCTTAATTATTGTTTTCTGTTGATATTTCTTTTAAAGTTGATTAGTTCTTCTCTCAATCTTCACTATCTAGTTTTTTCCCCTAGGAATTTAAAACTAGAAACGGGATCAAGGAATTTGTAGCTAGACAATGCCGGCCAACATGAGTCAAGGAGCTAGTTATAGGTAATTAAACCTATGCCTAAATATTTGTTTGTGAATCTATCAAGAAAAGGGATATGTCCATGAAAGGCAAGCAAGGTTAATGTCATGTCGTCCATCTACAAACCCAAGCATATGATCCTGTTCAAGAACAGAAAATCTACAAGATCCGCAAAGTGGTGGCATCGGGTGCAGGAAGTGTGTGGTTCCTGATGGAGCACAAGCTGGACACTTTGCTGGGTTTTTGTACAGGCTCTCACACAAGCTCGCATGGGAACATAACTCTCAAATTCTTTCTTTGCAGTTTGCATATGGTAAGGATTGTTATTCTAAAAGACAAGAGTTCTGTACGATTTCTTCCTAATGATAAAACTAATATTATTTATATATATATATAAATTAGATTATCAATTTAAGGGTGCATTCGTTTTGTGAAAAACATCTTTTCAACAATCTTTAATATTTGGTAAACACTGAAAAATTGGTCTAGACGAAAAATATTTTCTCAGTTTTTTTAACCTAGCTAGCACCAAAAAACAATTTAGGACTAGAAGGTTTTGGATTTAAATCCTGAAAGATGCTTTAGGGGTCTTGAGGAAAATTTAAGAAACACAAGAGGGTAATCATAAACCATTAGCAACAGGTGAATGTTTCAGGGGTTTAGCAATAAATTTTGATGACACCATACTGGTGGGAGGGGTTAGGGTTAGGGCGAGGGTGACAATTTGGAGAGGGTCACAGTACGCGAATCCGTCACAACAGCGGGAAGCAAACAAGAGAAAAGCTGAGAGAGAGGAGGTACGTCATCAGTGAAGTTTTGTGTTGAGAGCAGGGGAATGCAGAGGGTATATTATTATCGGGAAGGGAAAGGAAGGGACAGCAAGCCCTAGCTATGAAAGGAAGGCCCTTTCAACCTCCTGTATTATTAGCTTTTCTGATCCACTTTACGTCTTCTCTATCAACAGTTGCATGATATAACGTAAAGGGTTTTCTTCCCCTTTTTTTTTTGTTTTTCAGTTTTGTACATTTTCTCCTTCAATTTAAAGTCTATTTAGACATTAGATTAAAGCAATAAAACAAAGGAAAACAAAACATTAATCCAAATATTTTGGCACCTACCTCATCAATAAAAATAATTAAAAAAAACCTCCCGCTCCTCCTCTGGCCCTCTCTATATATGTATATATTCTCTTTGATATGGAAATATTCTACACGCCATCACTTCTGGAAATGTTCGTACTCCATATATTTCCCTAATCCCCTCCCTTACGAGTAGTCATAATCAACAAGAACATCCAAAACAACGAAGAAGACAAGCCAGTAAAATTTATTACAGGTCCACAGAAACTCTAACATCCCTTGTATTGCAATATTTAATCCAAATTATTCAATCTTGTCCCACAAAAAGGGGGCAATAGCTATGAACAAAATTTATAAGCGGCTACCCAGCTCCGATTTCCTTTCCTCTTTGAATGACCCCATTAATCTTAAGAGATCATTTGTGGTCCACTTGGCTTGCAATAAATAAAGCTTTAGCTCATGCTCAAAATTAGGGCATGATTTAGCCTACCATCTAGGGTTTGTTGTCCTATCCTATCATCTCATTTTTTCTGTGTGCGCACATAAGGGTGGATTTCGAGCATGTTTGATGATACCTTATCTTAGCTTTTTAAAGATATTTTTTATTTAAAAATATATTAAAATAATATTTTTAAAAAATTATTTCTATATTCTACCATAAAATACAAACGAACATGATGGCAGAATCGTCAAGTACATGACATGATTATTAGCTGAGCTTAAATTAATTAACAACAAGGCAAAGATATGACCCATTAACATTTTTATATGGAGGATCTACGGGTTTGAGTGTGGATAGCTCATATGCAATGATCTTAAGTTTTTACGACTCTCTCTAATAATTCTAATTTAATTTTATGTTTGATTATTTTAAATATTAATAATTAAAGTTTAAATTGAATTTAATTTCTAAAAATAATATAAAAATAAATTAAATACTAACCTTTTTAACTTATTATACTAAGAATTAAATTAATATTAAATTTAGTTTCTTTAAAATATTCATCTACTTGTTTTTTTAGAGATATTTGAAGGTATAGTATAAAAATAATAAAGAGTAATATAGAAAATAAAATAAATTGATTTATTTATTAATTGAATTCAAACTGTGTTTATTGCTTTTTAAAAGTGAATTTAAATTAAGAATGCAATGCATATTGTTTTGTTTTTATATTAATACTTTAAAATAATAAAAATACTTAAAAATTAATTTACTATTTTCAAAATAAAAAACAATTTGAAAATAACCTTAACACATTACTAAATGGTGTACTAAATGGTGTTTATATTAAATTATAATAGAGAATTAATTTAATTTCAAACAAGCAGTAAGTAATTACAATGTTCTAAAAACTGATCATGAACTCTGTTACATATATGTCATTGGTTAGCTTTTGCGAATCAAGGGGTTATCAAGTTTATCCAGATTGATATCCAATTGGATAATCTTTAAATTGATGCCTGTTAATTTATCTACACGTGCCTTATTTAGTTCTCTTAGAGAAATGAAAAAAAAATTCATGTTTATAAAACGACCAAATGCATCAAGCCGTATACCATCCTTGCAAATTCCAACATTCCAGGAGTGTCCATAGCAGCTAGCTAGCTGTTGTAAGGATTTCTGCTTGATGGGAATCGCATGCTCGTGTTCCTTTACAGCTTATGAGATGAGTTGCGGGTCTCATCAAATTAATCAAAGGCCTTACTCGATCGTTATTACAAGAACCACTTGATTACTTGAGATTAATGATAATTGCATGCTTTTGTTCACTGACAGCTTATAAAGGCATAATTTTCAGGGGAAGGAGGAGGTGTTATTAGGGGTTTTAGGCATGGAAATGATAATTAAGGCAGCTCCTAATGATTTTGACAGCAGGCCAGTAGCTACTGTGTTGTCAACTTATCTAGATTCAGCTTGGAGGCCAACATGGTTGGCAAACAGTACATGAACTTGACCATAAATGGGATGTTATGATTAATGTAAAGTACAGTCAACTTCTAAATTAAAGAGAAATTAGCCATCAATGGAAACCAAGTTTGATTAGTGGGGTCTTAATTTTCTTTTCAAAATTGTATGCGCACCCCATTGCAGAAGATCTTCAATCAATGCAACCACTACTCCTCTAATTATTTTATCGATTGATTTCACTTAGAAAGTTGGATGGCACCACACCTACTTTATATCGCGGATATCAAAGTGTTTCCCTAATGGTCTTGGATTGGTCCATAAATTCGTAACAGGAGGATGTCAATGCTTATCTGCTTCATGAACAGCTAGCTTACCTTTTATATATATATATATATATATATATATATATATATATATATATATATATGACAAAAGAGAGGTGAAAATGTTTTTTTTTTTTTAAAAACGAATCTACAAAATCTATGGCCACCACTTCTTCTCAACCAAGAAAACTACAAAATTAGGACACAATATAAACAAAGGATGGGATTCATGTCCACGCTATAATTTTTTTTTTGTACTAGAGATTCCAAGTAATGATGATGAATAACATCATTGACAACAACCCAAGATGAAAAGAAAGGAATTAGAATCAATTCAAGCAGAGTCTTATGGAGTAAATAACCCCAAAAGATCAGTGTCAGGCCATACATTCACAACTTCTATTCGCACCATGTTTTGTAAAACCATCAACCATATAATTAATTACCATTGCGCGGAACATGAGAAAAAAAACATAGAATCCAGTTGTGAAGAAAATCTAAATGCAAGGATAAAAAGCTCATCAAATTTTCATGGCCTATTAAATGACTTATTCATCCAGTTAATCACAAAAATAAAATTAAATTCAGAAATGAACTTTACTATGATAAAATCATCTATCAAAGAAGATAGTTCAAAAGCTTTAATCATAGCTAGCAACTAGGCTTCATTTGAATCTTTAATCCCACCACAATCAAATAAAAAGCCAAGCACTAAGCTTTTAGGATTGTGAAGAACCCTTTTAATACAAGCAAGTCTAGGATGCGCCAATGAAATAACCATCAACAATCCATTTTAACATACGAAATCCAAGGGAAACAATGAAATACTCTGAAGGCATGTATTCTCTCAATCACACATCATTCCAAAAGCTACTACCATCACCATTACCAGCCAAAACACAAACTTCTTTATCTATAATACTCTGAAGTTTCTCATCCTTATAACAAATATTGACAATCTTAGATCATGTAATGCCATTAACCACCAATAGATTCATGTGTTTTTGTATTTTAAAAATGTTTTTGAAAAAAAATTAAAAAAATTTATTTTTTTCTTTTAATTTATTTTTTTGGTGTTTTCAAATTATTTTGTTGTGTCGATGTTAAAAATAAATTTTAAAAAATAAAAAATTATTTCGATACATTTCTATACAAAAATGTTTTAAAAAATAATCAAAAATATTTTAAAAAATAACTGCTATTATAACATCAAACGAGCTCACCGCAAACTGCAATTTAAAACAAGGTTGGTCATGTAAACAAACGATCCATAAACATGACCATCCTGGTCTGTGTGTAAGCTAGTAAATGAATTGTCTTGACCAATTTCATGCTGGTTGATATAGTGCAACAGAATTGTGCATGGATAAAATGCAATTAAATATTTTTCATGTACATAGATGGTTAAAGCTGGGATTTGGAATGTAAAATCAGGCAAGGTTGTGATGTGATGCATGGTTTGCACATGGGCTTAGAGGGACCCTTTAGCCGGTTGAGCCCTTATGAGGGAAAGAAAATTGAAATGGGAGCACAAATGCTTCTTCTGGCCGACAAAGGAAGCTTTATCATGTCTAATCCATGGCACTATGAATGGAGATGGAAACGATGAGGAGTGTCTTGAGATGCCTCACCAGGTCACTGTGATCATGAGATGCCTTACCAGGTAGTGAAATCAGATACCATGCGTGCATCAGCAACAGAGACAGGCTTCTAGTAGACTCGAACAATATGTGGTACTCACACATGGGAGAATTTTTACTTTGCATAGGATGTTAGCTAGGCAAGAAGAGACATTTATTAGATTGTTAACTTGGACCTGCAATTCTGGGCTCGAATCTGATCTATGGGATGGAGTGTAACTGAGCCGTCCTGTAAAGGCTAACATTCCTTTCCTCCGTTCGGGACTCGGCTTGTAAGAGATGGGTCTCATCCAGCAAGGTATAATAAATAGTTCCATATATCAGTCATATGCTTCAATGAACAGAGAGAGAAATGATACCAGCAGTGATGGAAAAAGTGGGAAGAGAGAACATGTCAAGCAAGCAAAACAACAGCATACAATTTACAAGACAACGCCGAAAATTCAACTCCATCGTCCAACCGTCCAGCCACCAAAACCCTCCCTTTCGTATACAAGGAAACGGATATTTTTCATAAAATTGGTTAACTTACTACAAGAGACAGCTCAATAACAACTAGAGATAGTGTGCGGCCTTCATGCAGCTTTGCTACAATTTCTGAATAACAACTAAACTGGAAGGTCTGCCTGCTCTATTTTCTGAGTTGGATAAGTAAGAAGCTTCGGAGGGAATCCCATCAACTGCAGCTGATAATTCCGAGCACCCCCAGGCCTGGATGCATCAATGAAGGATCCAATGTCATTGACTGTGTGGCTATTATTGAAGTGGGCCACCATGCGGGTCCCATCAGCCAACCCAAGTTGAATTTGATGCATACACTCATGTCTTTCAAATGCACACATGTGAAAGCATGTTGATGCATTTTTTGGACAAGAACTATCAACTAGAACACTGAATTGGTGATGACAAACAGGATGGTAATTTCTAAAGTTCCACAAAGAATTGTTAGTCTTAGTAAATACTAAGAAAAGAAAGCTGGTAGAGGGAGAGACTCACCGGGCAGTTTTGATCCCTCCTAGTCAAATTGACATGAACCGAAGACCTTCTATCAGCAGGTTCAAGCTCCTTTGGACACTCAGACTTCCTTATGCTCTGAGATATAACAATATCATAACATCATCACAAACAATACAGATGATGACATAAGAGTGAGGGTAAAAGCAAAGCACAACAAAATAAAATAAAAGCTGCACTAGTTTATGTTGCTATAAGTGAAGGTTCAAGAGTACGTAGAAAAAGAATCCCAGGGATGAACTACCTATGTAACTAGATCTGTTGATTCAAGAAAAATAGTGAAAAGACTCTGATTGAGAATGCTTCATTAGTGCTTTGAATTTTTTTCAAACACAGCAGAGTGGTGGAAACAGGTATCTCCAACTCCAAAGCAAAAGTCAAACTTCTGAAAAAAATCTTTTATTTCATTTTAAACCTATGTTGCTATTACCTCTAAGAAAGATGCATTTTCAGGATCGTCCAGCCTCCTCAAGGGGCCACATCGTCTACAGTGAAACCATTAGTCCAGAAAACAATATTGTGAACAACAGCCTCGGGTTCTTGAGGAGCAGATGGTACAGTCTCCCCTGAGAGTAATCTACCAGTTCCAGTAAAGCTTCTTCAACTTGAAGATTGATTAAGATTCTCCAGAGGACCTTCAACGGCTCCAAGTTGTCTAGCTTGATTGAAAATTGCATCCACATCATTACCTTTTGTAGGATCTTGGACGAGCATACCACTTCAACAATTAAAATTAGTGTTAGAAGTATGAGAAGTACTTAAATATAAACACATTTCATACATAGGAAGGAATAACCAAGGGATTCGAGTCAGATAAAAGTAAATGATAGACATAGGCATAGCAACTAAAGCTTTATGTGCAATCATGGGAATTTACCAAAAGAGTTGGATAATATCAGGTGCCACAATTACAGGATTGAAAGAGCAAAATCTCAAAAAAATTGAATTAACAAATAGTTGAGAATATGAAAATAAGCAAATATCAAATTTGGTTCTTCATAGAATTATGAAATTAAGGTTGAAAATTACAAATGCTTCGAATACAGAATATAACGGATTTACTGATGACACAACCTGATAAATACAAGGCTGAAATAATGCTAAAAATGCACAAAAGAACCATTATCTATACACATTCCAAGACCACAAAGCTTTCTTTGGTCAGCACTGAGCACCCAGTCTACAAGCCTAGTCTTGAGACTCTGAATAAGGTGCTTCTTCTCTACCTATGCTACAGCTCCAGAATCAAGTAGGAAAAAGTGAGCTCTATAGATAAATCCCATCGTCATCCAGACTCTACTAATGCTGTTATCCGGATGCTCTTGGAACCTCCCCAAATGCATTTTCAATACACCGAGCTCAGAGATTACTTCTTAGAACCAGAATCAAAATGAAAATTAAAATCCATCCAACAGACAGAACTGTTTCCACAGGCCAACAAAACTAACACCGCACTACTAATATCACACTGTGCGACACACCAAAAAAGACTGCAATTTTTGTATTAAAAATCAAAACTTTGAAAAAGCAGAAGAAATAAATTTGAATATAAAGTTAGGTTCAAGGGAGAGTAGTTGTTTGTTTCCTTTTCTCGCCACCAGTGGAGTACTATTCAGGAGCATCCTCATCATCGCTGTCAGATTCAGGTCCAGACCACCGGTCCAGATCGGAGAGAGAACGGATACTGCCTGCTCCACTGCTTGATGGCTTTGCTGGTTTCTTGTCCCTTGAAGCCATTGTTTTTTTGCTTTAGATTGATTTGTGGAGACTCGATGAGGTAGAAAAGGAAGGACAGCCTAAGACCATCAGATATTAATAATTCTGGTACAGCATATTGTATTTAAAAAAAAAAAACAAATTTATATACAGTGATTGGTGTTTTTTTCACTATTTCCTAATCACCTTTGCATACTTTATGTTACTCTAGATTTCTTTGTGATATGAGTGGATGTCTTTATTCAATCATAAAAAATTAGAATTAATGGCTACGATATTTTAAATACATGAACATTTTAAGGCTAACAGTTTTTTTTTAGTTTAGGCAACGAAAGCCTCTGATAAGCGAGGGAAGATACTACACCCTGCATTAAAACGCGATATACCATCAGCTCGTAAGTTCATTTCCAATGCAAGAACAAAACACAAGGCATTTATCAGTCAAAGTAAATCCAAATGGAGATCGACAAGCTGCACATAAATAACCCACACCCTCCAAGTTCAGAAGTGGAGTGCAAGAAGAAAGAAAGAAAGATTACGCTCAATGAGTACGTACCTTGATAAAGCTAGAAGATTCTGCAGAAAATAAGCAATGCCCAGAAACGTGTCCATACAAATCTGTCACAATAAAGGTAAACAAAACTCAAACAAAAGCTAAAAATCTGAAAGAAAACCCTCGATTCAATCGCTGTAAAGCAAGTTCCTTTACCATGAGAAGCTCGAAATGACTGACTGGCAAGACTAGAAGAATCACCACAGCGACCAAACCCAGAAAATGATCCAAAAGAACGCAAAATTAACCCTACTCGAAATCGACAAAGCCATAGCTCCTACTGACTATAAAACACAGCTACACTAAGGCACAATAAAATAAGGCTTTAATGAAGTTTGAGGATACAAGATGTGCATGCCGATGGATATGGCCAATTGTAATTAATGCCCGCTCCACCAATCAAGCAGCTGTTGCCTCGCTTCTCTAGGCAACTTCCCTTTCCTTTTCTTTTTCATGAAATCCCGCTTGAGACAGCCTAAATATCCACCGTACCTGCGCAGTAGCTGACCTTTCAATTCCTGATCTTCTGCTTGAGGATCTATGACGTTGTTATTAACATCAAGCTCTTCTTCTGGTGATGCATTCCTATCATCGCCCTAAGCTGATGGAAACATAAACGAGCTGTTAGCAGCTCATAATGCATTAAAATAACACATGAAAAGTTACTGCAGCAACTAGCATCGCATATTTTTGCAGTACTTTTACATTGGGAGATGGTAAAACAACATACAAAATTAACTTGATATGTTACCACCTCTATATGAATCTATATAATAATTAAACTATCATCATGAAAATGTAGGGTTATGGCATGTTTATGGCGAGATGAGCAAATTCCGGTTTCCTTAATTTTTGCATGAATTGCAACAAAAGATTCAGTAACATTTTGACTGAAATTTGATTCTGATGGAACATCCTTAAAAGTCTAATGAAAAAGCTATTGACGATGGAGAGACTCTTGCAATGAAGTGCAAGGCTTCATGGAGTTATATATAGATCAATGAGACTCTAATAGACCACCTCATTATGAATTTACCCTATATTTGCATAAGGGAAGGAAGAGATTATATGAATACAAGTTCAGCAACTTTCTTGTATCGACTCAGAAACCTTCATACGGTGGTTTAGGGTTTCTTTGACCAAGATTGAAGAACGCTTGTGAGCTCCAGAAACTCTTACACATACCTTGTTCATGCTCATGAAATCTGACATTTTGATCAAAGAATCATAACATTACCTATGACAATGAAATCCATTAGAAAAACTAAGAGCTTAATAGTTAATTATTTAGTTGTAAATGGAATGGATTGCACTTTTACACCGAATGAATATCCTAATCGCTGTTTTCACCTGAACAAAGACTTTCTAATTAATTAATGTCTAATGAAACCGGCATATTAGTGCTCATTTTAGACTCAGCAGTCTTATATTTTAGACTCCAAAGCCAACAAAGTATGAAGAATCTATGTGTACTTGTCAATACTTATAGGCTAGCATTATCTGTACATGCAGAACTAAATAGACAAAAAACATCCTGTACGAGAAGGAAATATATATATCTTCCTCTCTTATCACGTAGAACGGGGACACCAACATAGCACAATGCAACATTTAACTCACAATAAGCTTCCACAGCCTTCACATAGAGCTGTATGAATCAAATGATGCAACACATGACAGAAACTACTGCAATCTTTGTGTGCTTGAATTCATAACTTCAATTCATATGACTTAAGTTACTTGACATGAAGTAAGGGCACTTTCAGTCAGCATCATTTGATCGCCAAGGCAGACTTTCCTTCAAAGAAGAACTTCATGATTATTTCCCACAATTGGTCACCCTTTTCCGGTATACTCATGAGTTTTGTTGTTAATTTTAACCGTGTTGAATGGTAGCTGGTTAAGGTACGGAGGACTAAGTCGACTGGATGAAGTTCCTCGATCCCAACTTGGTTTTGTTCTTATTTTATAGTAGTTTGTAAATAGTCTTGTATGTATTTCCCGTGCTGGTTTGTCATTACTTTCATGGCACTGGAACTTTATTTAATAAAATTCCTCAATTATTAAAAAAAACCAAAAAACTAGAAGAGTAAGAAAGAACTCACTACCAAAAAAAAGAAAACCAAACCCACAAAAATATAATCAAGCATAATAAACCCTGAATAAAAGAAGTTATAACAAGACAACCACCTTATATTCTCTAATTAAGAACTTCTTGCTTGGTCAAATAATTTGCAACATGATTCTTCTCTCTAAAAACATGTTTAAAACACACAAAAGGGAGCCTATTGCATGCATTGGAAATATCATTGAATTCAATTTGAAAGTGCCAATGCCAAGCATTAATTTCTCCTTTTAATCCAGGTAATGGCGCCATTGTAAGAATTTGATTCTATATATAACCCATTGACTGCAATTATTATTCAAAAGCATAGCCTTTTGAATTGCCAAGACCTCAGCCTTGTTAGATTGTTAGATTTCATATATATTACATGTGGAACAAGAAAAAATACAAAGAAATCTCCATTGATTTGTCTACCACTCGAGACCACAACTTCTAAACCATTCTCACAGTGAAGTAAAATATTACGAGTTGGAGTTTCAGTCTTGTTTTAAAACTAAAAGGCAGAAGCTATATATAAAATAAATCTTTCATTGTTTTTACGTACGTTTTGTTCAACATAATAAGAACATTTTGACACAGTATTCATTCTCAAACACCTTTTCCATCAACACCCACAGCTACATCCAGACTTATCAGTCACCAAAAACCACAGTTGAAATTCCTAGTCATCCCGGAGCTAGTACGTAGGAATGGGAATTGAATTGCGATTAGTGGAGTGTAGGGTGTTCTTCGATTCCGTTGGATCAATCTTTGTTTTAGAGTTATAATCCCCTTTTTTTTAATGTAATGTTTGAATTTCTAATTTATAAAATATTTTTATAGTTTTATATATGAATTTGAAATTTAAACTTTGTTTTATGATTGATAAATGAAGACCAAAGTTTAATTTTCCTAAACCAAAGGGACGTAAGAGCTATATCTTCAAAAGTACATGGACTAAAATGAACTTTTTGTTTTTTTGTTTTTTTTAAATAATAACCACATGTTTCCAACACCTTTAATTTTATCAATGACTAACAAATCAAAAGCAATTTTCTATCAATTCAATCTGACTCAACTAAGTAAAAAAAAAAGAATTGAGAGTCAAAATAAAAAAATAAAAATGCTCAAATCCATGTTGAGAGCACGTTTATTATAGGTGTCACACCATATTTTTTAAAAAAATTAATTTTATTTTACTTTAAATGTGTTTGAATCGTTTTAATATACTAATATATATTAAAAATAAAATTTTAAAAATTAAAATAATTATTTTAATATATTTTATACTTAAAAAAATAACTATTACTACAGTACCTAAATCGCGTGGGCATTCATAAACGCCACCGAAAAAACAGGCACAAGCTTTAGTTTTTGTTGTAATTGTAACAGCCAGTCATATACTTCAATCCTCTTCACCAAGTTGAGCCATGCTTGAATGGGCGGAGAGAAGAGAGAAGAGAGAGAGAGAGTAAAATATATTGTGGTTTGTACAATTGTACGGGGGAAATGATACCAGCAGCATGAAAAAAGTGAGAAATGAGAACATGTCAAGCTAGCAAAACAAGAGCATACAATTTACAAAGACTGCAGAAGAATATATTTTCGAATCACAAAACTCAACTCCATCGTCCAAGCAACCAGCCACCAAAACCCTCCCTTTTGTATATTAGGAAACAGATATTCAAGGTCTTGATGTTCATAAAATTGGTTTACTTACTACAAGAGACAGCACAATAACGACTAGAGATAGTATGCGACCTGCATGCAGCTTTGCTAGAATTTCTGAATAACAACTGAATTGGAAAGGCCTGCCTGCTCTATTGTCTGAGCTGGCTCAGTAAGAAGCTTCGGAGGGAACCCCATCAACTGCAGCTGATAATTCCGAGCACCCCCAGGCCTGGATGCATCAATGAAGGATCGAATGTCATTGACTGTGTTGCTATTATTAAAGTGGGCCACCATGCGGGTCCCATCAGCCAACCTAAGCTGAATTGTAGTCGATGGCAGCGTTTCATCCACAAGCAGGCCCATTAAAGGGGCTGGAGCAGAGCTCAGAGGAGCAGAATCAGCTGGTGGTTCAGATGCAGGTGAAGCACTGCTGCTTCCTAGAGTCCTCCCTATACCTTGGAATGCAGCATGGCGCTGCTTCTCTGGTTCCTGCAGGAAAACAATAGCAGAGTGTTGGAAAAACTCAAACACCCAGGTCTTTCAAACGCTCACATGCGAAAGCATGCAGGTGCATTTTTTGGACAATAACTATCGACTAGAACACTGAATTGGAGATTGCAAACAAGATGGTAATTTATAAAGTTCCAGAAAGAATTGTTAGTCTCAGTAAACACTAACAAAGGTAAGAGAGAGAGACTCACCGGGCACTTTTGGTCCCTCCTAATCAAATTGACATGAACTGAGGACCTTCTATCTGAGGGTTCAAGCTCCTTCGGACACTCAGACTTCCTGATGCTCTGCAATAAAACATAATAGAACAATATCATAACATCACCACAAACAATACAACTGAAGAAATAAGGGCACGGGTAATATGTAGCTGGAAAGTAGACTGAATAATTAACAATCTTGCTAATTTTCAGCAAGTTCTAAAATGGTAACTAGCTGGGGGGAAAAAAAGGAGTTGAGAAGGAGTTGAAGCCAACCCTCGTGTGGAGGAATAGTGGACAGCAGCATAATGATTACAGAATTGATGAGATTGTTGAATTACGAAGACAAGTTGAGCTCCTTACAGGGCTTGGACAACAAATGGTTCCTCCTAGTGTGGTTGATCATGAACTTGAGAATTCACATTCTCAATATGAGAATACTTTTGATATAACATTCTCAGTTTGAGCCATGACTTCAGCAAAACATCAAGGTTGAACTTCCAGAATTCCAAGGAAGTTTGAACCTGAATGATTTTGTAGATTGGTTAAACATGGTGAAAAGAGTTTTTGACTACCATGATGTAGATGAAAGGAAAGTTAAGCTTGTGGTTATCTGCCTCAAGGGAAGTGCTTCAACTTGGTGGGAACATTTGCAAGTCTCTTGCCAAAGAAGTGATAAAAGTAACGTTAATAATTGAGAGAAGATGAAGAAAAAGTTGCGTGAGCAATTTCTCCATTTTAACTACACTCAAACCCTCTATAAAGCTTGCACAGCCTCAAACATTGTTTGGAGGATCTTGAGGCAAGAAAAGTTCTATGTGAATCTCAAAAGGTGCATGGATTTTGTTCTTGGACTTTCGTTAACTCAAAGGAAGCATGACTCTATTAAAGTGGGGGCAGTTTTTAATCGGAGTCTTGGCAACTTGTTAAGATGCTTAATTGGTAAGAATCCTAGGAATTGGAAGAACATCCTACCTTTGGCTGAAAGAACTACCAATTACTCTCCTTTTGAGGTGGTCTATGGAAAGAAACCTCTTAAGTGTTCTTGACTTGACTCCACTACCAACTTTCAAGAAAGAAAATGCAAGGGTAAGAAATTTTACAGAATTTATACAAGCTGTCCACACTCAAGTTAAGGAGAAAATTGAGCAGTCCAATGCTGAATATAAAGCATCAACTAACACAGAAGACAACTTGTTTTTGAAGAATGGAATTTGGTTTTGGGTGGTATTGACCAAAGAAATGCATCCTCATGGACCTATGAAAAGTTGGTTGACTGAAGGTTAAATCCATGCAAGATATTGGCTAAGATTAATGATAATGTTTATATTGTGCAGCTGCCAGCTCATTTTAACATCTCAAATACCTTCAATGTTAAGCATTTTGAGTCATATTATCCTAACCATAGTTTTGAAACCCGGACCGGCCCGGTAGGTCGACCCGGGGCTGGAACGGGGCCGGGTTGATGAAAAAATAGGAAAAGTCATGACTCGGTGTGACTCAGCGACCCGGCAAAACCCGGTTGCAACCCGTTGACTTTTTTTTTTTGTCTTTTTTTTACTAAAACGACGCCGTTTTAAATTTTTTTTTATAATAGGGATTGACCTGGCCGACCCGGTCAAAACCCGGCGACCCGGTCAAAACCCGAAACCCGGGCCTTGGACCGGGCCGGGTTTAAAAACTATGATCCTAACATGCATGAGGACAAGTCTTCCTAAGAGGGAGAGAATGATGTGCAGCTGTAAAGTATACTGAATTGTTGACTACCTTGCTGATTTTCAGCAAGTTCAATGGTATGCAGCTAGAAATGTTGACTAAATTGATGATTTAGTTCCTGATTTCTAGCAAGGATTGTGGGCTGCTTTCAGTTGAACTTACAATTGGGTTTTGAGCCATAACTTTTGACTTCTTTGTCCAAGTCATGGCTGTAATTTTTTACTATTGTTGTTAGGTGTTTACAAGATGTAGGAAGTTTATAAATTAGGCCTTAGATTGTATTCCTAAGAAGTTTTGAATGTCATTTTATAAAATAAATTTTAGAAAAGAGCTTCTATCTAAGGTTTATGTATTTGTTCTCAATTCATATCAATTCCTTCATTCTAATTCCAACTTTTCCTTTGATACACATCAATACGTAAAAGTAAAACACAACAAAATAAAATGAAAGTTGCGCTAGTTTATGTTGCTATAAGTGAAGGTTCAAGAGGATGTGGAAAAAGAAGCCCAAGGATGAACTACCTATGTAGCTAGATCGATATGAGTCATTGTTGATTCAAGAAAAATGGTGAAAAAATTATGATCGAGAATGTTGCATTCAACACATGCTTTGAATTTTTCTCACAGTTGAGTGGTGGAAACAGAGATGTTGAAATCCAGAGCAATAGTCTAATCTCTGAAAAAATTCTTTTATTTCATTTTAAACTTTTATTGCTATTACCTCTAAGAAAGATGCATTTTCGGGATCGTCAAGCCTCCTCAAGGTGCCATCATCTACAGTGAAACCATTGGTCCAGAAAACAATATTGTGAACGACAGCTTCAGGTTGTTGAGGAGCAGATGGTACAGTCTCCCCCGATAGTAATCTACCAGTTCCAGTAAAGCTTCTTGAGCTTGAAGATTGATTAAGATTCTCCAGAGGACCTTCAACGGCTCCAAGTTGTCTAGCTTGATTGAAAATTGCGTCCACATCATTACCTTTTGTAGGATCTTGGACGAGCATACCACTGCAACAATAAAAATTAGTGTTAGAAGTATGAAGAAGTACTTAAATATAAACACATTCCATACATAGGAAGGAATAACCAAGGGATTCGAGTCAGATAAAAGTAATGATAGACATATGCATAGCAACTAAAGCTTTAAGTGCAATCATGGGAATTTACCCAAAGAAATGGATAATATGAGGTGCCACAATTATAGGATTGAAAAGAGCAAAATCAAAAAAAAAATTGGAATTACCAAATAGTTGAGAATATGGAAATAAGCAAATATCAAATTTGGTTCTTCATAGAATTATGAAAGGTTGAAAATTATAAATGCTTCGAATACAAAATATAACGGATTTACTGATGACACAACCCGATAAATACAAGGCTGAAATAATGCTAAAAATGCACTAAAGAACCATCATCTATACACATTCCAAGACCACAAAGCTTTCTTTGGTCAGCACCCAGTCTACAAGCCTAGTCTTGAGACTCTGAATAAGGTGTTTCTTCTCTACCTATGCTACAGCTCCAGCTCCAGAATCAAGTGGGAAATGAACCTCTACAGAAAGTATGCTCTATAGATAAATCCCATCATCATCCGCACTCTACTAATGCTGTTATCCGGATCCTCTTGCAACCTCCCAAAAGCATTTTCAAGACAGCGAGTTCAGTGCTTACTTCTAGACAGAATCAAAATGAAAATTAAAACCCATCCAACAGAAGGAACTGCTTCCACAGGCCAACAAAACTAACAGTGCACTACTAAGAGCGTGTTTGGCAGTGTGGTTGCGGGTGCTTTTCAAATAATCTCAGACAAAATTTCATGCCAAAATACATGCCAATGATTTTTTTCATTTTTTAAAAATTATTTTTGACATCAGCACATCAAAACGATCCAAAACATACAAACCATATTCAATTTTAATAAAAAAAAATTTCAAAATTCTTGGGAACGCAGCCGCAGCCGCATTCCCAAACATAGTCTAATATCACACCGTGCGACACACCAAGCTGTAAAACCCAGAACCCGTTTCCACACTATCCCTCCACCCAAGGGTCTAATTCTCAAATGCCCAACTTTCTACTCCATGCTCTTCAATGCTTAAACTTTCAAGTATCGCTCTTGCCATGACTAAAAACAACCCCCCCCTCCCATCCATTTTTCTTCTTGAAAAATTCATCCTCGACCCTCAACACTAAAAAAACACTTCATAATTCAACCAATTACCACTATTAACCCGTCAATTAACAGACAAATCAAAGAATTCATAAAATTATAAGAGAATCCCATTTTTGCTAACCCAGAAAAGACTACAACTTTATATTAAAAATCAAAACTTTGAAAAGACAGAAGAAATAAATTTGAATATAAAGTTAGGTTCAAGGGAGAGTAGTTGTTTGTTACCTTTTCTCGCCACCAGTGTAGTACTCTTGAGGAGCATCCTCATCATCGCTGTCAGAGTCAAGTCCAGACAGCCGGTTCAGATCGGAGAGAGTACGGATACCGCCTGCTCTACTGCTTGAGGGCTTTGCTGGTTTCTTGTTCCTTGAAGCCATTGCTTTTTACTTTAGATTGATTTGCGGAGACTCGATGAGATAGAAAAAGAAAAGGACTGCTTAGAATCATCAGATGTCAATAATTTCGGTACAGTATATTATATTTATTTTTTTAATCTATGTACAGTGATTGGTTTTTTTTTTTTCCTAATCACTTTGCTTACCAGGTGATCGGAATTAAGTTTTAACTTGTTTTTTTTTGTTATTTAAAATTTTTTTATTTAAATTAATTTTTTTTAATTATTTTGATGTGTTAATATTAAAAATAAATTTTAAAAAATAAAAAATATTTTTTAATACATTTCTAAATAAAAAAATATTTTAAAAATCAATTGCTGTTATACTTTCTAATACTTCTAAAGTTATTATTTTTAAATTAGATTTTAAGCTAATTATTCATATATAAATGAATGTATATATATAAATGAATGTATTTATGAAATATTTTACAATCTTGATTTACCTAGAAATTTAATTTTATATGATAGTATAGTTAACAAACTCATTTGAAGTTTTAATTAATATTTAAAACACGTGGATGATTTTATTTTATTATTTGAGTCTAATAAATAATGCTAATTTTGTAAAAAAAGAAATCTAGATTTATTTTGTAATACGAGTGGATGTATTTTTTCAATCATAAAAATTTAAAATTAATGGCTATTATTTTTTTAAAATACATAGTAATTTTGATAAGCATTTTAAGGAAGATTAAAAAAAAATTTAGTTAAGGCAATGAAAAGTAACAAGAAGATTGTGCTGACGTGGAATAGAATATTCTTTGTAATAATTATCATGTTGATGTTTTTTTATCTTGAAAAAGATTATGACTAGACAAATCTTACTAAAAATATTCATAATGTGATGGAATAGCAAAGAATGAAGTGTAAATTAAAATTTAATAGTGAAAAAAACAAGAAATTGTTTTTTCAAAAAATGTTTAAAGTGAAAAAAATCAATTTAATTCTTTTTATAATTTCTCATAATTTTAACTCTCTTGTATTAAAAAAGATATTACCATGATGTTTTCTTCGGATAAAAAAGCACTTTCAGCAACACTGCCGTACACAAATTTACTGCTCACTTTCAATGTAAAGAGTTTGAATTCTAATGGTTTCAACTTCCTTAATTATGATTTAACGTAGCTAATCATCCTATTAGGTAGTCTGAAATTCATTAAATTTCCTTAGGAATGATGAAAAAAAAATCGAAGTGTGGTTAGCTATTTGGGCCACTGGCTGCTTCAATCATTAAAAATATCAAAAGGTTCAGTCTTGTTGGTGGGTCCTATTAACCACGAAGTTAGATGACGTGGCAGTATCTTTACAAATGTGTGACTGTAATAATGGAGAGAGAGCGTTATTGAGCAAAGCTTTTGTAATGGCAGACGCAGCCGATCGAACCAGACAGAACAGGGCCGAGGAGAACCGCTTAAAGCATGCCTGCGACGCTGGAATGGTGTCTGGTGAAATCCCTTCAGACAGTGAGGATTCTAATAATCCACCGAGTTCTGACTCTGTAAGCTCCGTGTCACCACCAAGACTTGCTGATCTTGCAGCGAACTTCCGAGTCTTTTCTGAGACAATGGCAAGGATGCACCTTGCGGAGATGGAGATGATCAAGGCAAGAGAGGCTTCAAGGTTGGAGGCAGAGAAGAGGAGGATGGAGTTGGAGGCTGAGTTGACTCGAATGATGCTGCAGACTCGGTTGCGGATTGCTTCGATTGTCGCATGGAAAGGAATGGGAAGCAAGAGGAAACGAGCTGGTGAAGAAGAGGAGGAGATGCCCATCTCGTCAAGGTAACGTTCGTGCTCTTTCAATGAAAAAGTTTGGAACTTTAAGCTGTTGGTTAATCGATTGACTCACTGAGTTGTGATTGGTGAACGCAGGGAAGGAGCTTTGCTACTAAATTTGATACAATGCAACAACTTCTTTTGAAGTCTATCCATGGCAATCTGGCCCTGATTTCTTGTCCTTTTCTTTTGTTTTTAACAAATAAAAACGTCTGCTTGATGTTTCTCTCTATCAAGAATGGACAGAGCAATAAAGAGATTTTGCATCCAATCTTTGCATTATGTTTGATGGTGTTGTGTAATGAGCATGGGACATCCTAATCCTAAGCACAGCGAAACTTGAAATATGTCTTCTGCTGAATTATTTACAAGGACTAGTTTGCATGCTCCGCATAAGAAACTATATCTAGACATGATTGTTGGAATGCACCTTATATGCAGGGATATACCTATGGTTTGTGTCTCTATCACTGAAATCACCTCTCTAACATGTATCCAATTGAGGTTTCTGTGGGCGCATGATAGAACCTTGGCTTTTCTGTTCTGCAATACTAGCTAGAGCCTTCCTTCTATTCATGGCGCTCTCAGTGTATTCTGCCAGAGGTGGAAGATTTCCTTGTCCTCCATCTTTACTCGCTTGTCCTCGAATTATCTAACGACGCCACAATTACAAAGACATGTAAACAATACCAATGTGAGGTTGAAAAATGTAGATGCTAGATGGTTAGTTGGTTACCTTCGATGCCCATGACCGTTCCGCCTGTTGACACACATCTCTAATGTCTCTTCCAGACATGCTGAAGACAGCAAGAGCAAACATGGGTGTTAAAGAAAATGGAAAAAGAAACAAGAAGATGACCACAGACTCGCATGTTAAATAAATGATCTCCACATATGGGCCAACATGTATTCAAATTACCAAAATCTTTTCAAATTAAAGAGGCACTATGAGGATACAACCATTGCACCCATCCCTCAAAACCATATTTTTAAGAATTTTCTATTTGAACTCCTAAATAATTAACAATTTAAGAGAATGACGGAAGAATTTGATTTGAACGATATCTGTCAATCTTACTCCTCTGTTACTCTAGCAAATTCCTCCAACTCAGATTCTGTTAGGTGCTTCGCATACTGGGCAGCTATTTCCTGTCGATTCTGCCGATCAGGGAGGCCAAAGGTAATCATTGAATCAAACCGACTGAGAACACACATAAAACTTGTTAGAAAACTCTCCAATTGACTCAGGTGAGATGATCAACATCAACTTTTCACTGATATACCTGATTAAAGCAGGGTCAAGGTCTTGTTTTCTATTTGTCGCGGCAATTACTACCACTTTCTTATCCTGTTCAAATCCATCAATCTGAAAACAGAGAAAGTCTATTTCATCAAGGACACCACAAATTTGGCTGATACCATCCATTGAAGTTCATGCAAGTTAGCTCATGAAACAAGCATCCAAACAATTCTATAAATGCTACTTGCACAATATAAATAAAACACAGGTAGGAAAAAAGCATTTGAAACGTAAAGGAGCATGAAATCTAGGGCTCAACATGAGATTGGATTTGGGAAAAAATTCTAATATTAATTTGCCACTAACAATTAAGGCCTCTAATAAGAGACTCCCAAATGCCCTATATAAACAAGTCAAAATTTTAAGCATTTTTTTTACTAGTATAGCAAGTGCATTCTTACTCCGAGAGTTTAGAAAATTGATAATATAACCTATACTAATGACATTAATAAAAAAAAAATAATGAAAGAAAGGAAAGGCCGGGACAGGACCAGGACTGTTAATAATGAGAAGAGAGTCTTATGTCCTTAGCAGATAATAAAGGCTAGGATTTTTGTCCCACAGAAAACACAAGCCCATTTTTACCTGTCGCAACAGAACCGACAAGATTCTACGAGTGGCTTCATGCATTTCACTGTCTCGAGCAGCAGCAAATGAATCAACCTGTTACAATTTTGAAAAGAAACATGAAACCAGATTGTTAAGATTTGCATTTATTTCTAGAAATGGAGCATAATGAGAAAAAAATATAATACTGTGTACAGTATCAAGTGCATATCACTAGCACATGTTACCTCGTCTAGAAATATAATAGCACCATTAGGGATCTCATTTGCAAGTGTGAAAACTTTTCCCAGCAAGCGTTCACTTTCTCCATAGTATTTTGACATGACAACCTCCAGTGGTACATACAGCAATGGGACACCCTGCCAAGGCATATGCAACAGGCATGTCTTTTCAGTAATGACTCATTCAGAAAAAATGTGCAGAGTGATATTGTTTCCCCATTGGGAATCTATCAAATCTACGTGCTATGCGACCTTCCTCATCCTGAAGCAAGTAATTCATGTGTATAAAAAGGTTTTCAATGCACATTAATCTGCTAAAAAACTTATTTAAACTGTAAATCATAATTCTACAAAGAGTAAAACTAATGTTCCAATTAATGCACAGTGATGGCTAAGATGAGAACTGTTAAAATTTTCCATAAACTGCTAATGGCTCACCGCTTGAGTAGCAATGACACGTGCACAAGATGTCTTCCCTGTACCTGAAATTGATCACAATTTTTAAGTAAGCTGCCCACTCCATCAGCTAATGAGAATTTTCAATATATAGGGTCTTAAAGCTAAAGTAAGCATGCAGAGAGGAATGCTGACAAATGACAAGATAACTATAAGGTCACCTCATTCAATGTAACTGTTCTTGTGGAGAGACCAGACTTGAGACATTGTTTACACAATTATATGATCATTGACGATGAAAGGTAGTCCAAACCATTGAGAGATTGGGCTTTAGCTTATGTTTTGGTTTAATTTATTTGAACTTTTAGTAGATGTTTATTGATTAAGCTTTATTTGTTAGGCTTAGTTTAATTATTGTTGGTTATTTTATTTAGTGAGCTATAAGCCCAATTGCTTGTTTTAGTTAGGGTTTTAGTAATTATATCATACTTTTCTAAATATTAGGGAGTTTTGATGAATTGAATAAAAAGTACAAAGTTGCGGACTTTTCCAATTCCTATTCTTCTCTTCTCTGGCATTTTCTTCTCTTTCTTTGGCTTCTTCTTCTTAGCCTTTTCTTTTCTTTCTTATTAGACTTTAAATCTTCTTTTATCTTGCATCATACTCTATCCAAGACCACAAGAAATAATAGTAGTGGTTTAAGGTAAACTGTCTGACAAGTACACAAAGACCACAAAGCAAATACATTCAGACCTAATTTAGAGTTGAGAATTTGAAGTGGCATGCTTATACATGTGCAACTACCCTTAAAGCATGGCAAATAAGAAACACGGCTGATGGAACAAGGAAAATTGCTCATATAGATTAATCACTCAATATCTTTTGCTAAGATCTGGACATGATAACAAACCTGGTGGACCTTCAAAAAGCACAGCTCGAGGTCTATTTGACTCAAACTTGCGCCGAGTCCCACGAGCAATATCATCATATACTTCAGGACTTTGAAGAGCCAATAAGATTGTGTCTTCTATCTCTCTAACAACCAGTTAAATATAAATATTCATGAGCACTTCTATGCATGTTATTGGATGCATCACATAACATATGCATATAGTAAAGGGAAAAAGGATGATGCAAATACAAAGATAAGACATGGAAGAAATAAATATGCTATCATGCTAATGGCATACGTTCTCTAAACTCAACATACAGTAGAGTGACCAGTCTTTGTGGCTCTATCAAGACATGCAATAGCAACTGAACTGCATAGCCTTCACTGGTTATGTTGCCTAAACCAGGGACCTATAATTTGGGCCAAACAAATAACTGCATGACTAGTAATCAAGAGTCTTTTAAGTGGAAGGCGAGAGAAAAATCGATTCTTGATTGGTAGCCCCAACACGGGGCATGCATAAGGATGAAATCTCAAAACTTTTGCATCTCAAATAAAATAATTAGGCATCTCTATGGATCCCAACATGAAGCTTCAGTTATTGAAAGAACAATTCACGGGGGAAATATGACAGTCTGTGTTTGCAAGTTTTTTTTTTTTTTTTTATAATTGTTTCTGTGTCTTTAAGTATATGCTATTTCATTGTGATTTTTAGCCCAAGATTGCATTTCATGCCAGAAAATAGAATAAAAAATTATAATACAAATTTGAAAGAATTAATAGAGATGCATTATGCATGCTCATGCTCTGCATACCTTTTTTGCTGATCATATCCAGCAATATTTTCCCATGATATATCATTGCTAGAAGAATTCACAAGGGGTTCATCAAGTCCATATATTCTTACTCCCATGGACTCTAAACTGGCAACTGATTTGTCCGCAGATGGCACCCGTGCAGAACCTTCCGCCGGTTTTCTGTCCAGGGGCCTTAATTTACTACCAGCTAATTGTAAAACAGACACAAAAGCATCAAGCTCTGTGGTGCTCAAGCTCCCACTCTTTATAAACTCAACTTCCTGCAAATGATGTGTATATTCATAATCAGCTAATGCACTATTTCGGATGTGTAAGAAGATCTTCATAGTATTGTAAATCAATGAATTGACAAAAATAAACTCACAGGTTTATCTGAACTTATGAGTGAACGAAATAAGAGGATGCATAGATCTCCCTCGGGCACTTTCATATCTCCTGAATGCCCCCTTTCCCCACTGATTTCCTTCTGTTTCTCTGGATAATTAAGTGTTAATTGCCAGGCAACTGCACTGGAATTGTACACACAAAAAATCAGATAAACTTAGCATAATTCAAGCAATGAATGACCAGGAAGGGAAAAAAACAATAGAATTAACAAGTCTCTATCTAATTCAAAACTAGATATTACTCCATACGGAAAATACAGAGACACTGAAACTGCATCTCACCTGTCCCAAGCACGTAATGACATATCTGAACCAGCACCACGCTCATCGACCTTCACTCCAAGATTAGAAACAAGGTTTGCAATCAACTGTGGCGTATCACATGCAGGTGGAATTTGGAACTTGATTGTAACCTACAATGCAACACTTAATCCCATTACTGTTGCCATAATGTTGATTATACATAGATTGAATTACATTCCAAGACTTCAATTTTTTACGACAAGACATAGACACTCTTAAAAGGAAAACAATAATTAGTCAATAATGCAATATGAAGTGTGATCACAATAGCTGTAGCGTCACTAAATACTAATCAATAACCTTTTGGCCCTTCACAGCAATAGTGAAGCGAGGAAAAGACCCATATTTGATTCCTTTGCTTTTAAGCAACTCTTCAATTCGCTGCCGTTCTTTCTTAGCAATCTCCTCCAAGTCACCGTAACTCGAAGGAGAAGATTCTGATGGCAAAGGAGGTTTACTAGCATTCTACATAAAACCAAATTGACCAAAAATTAAAAACCAAATCAAAGATTGCATCTTCTTAGCATACAAGTCATTATTTAGCAATAAAAATAAATAAATTATGAAAGAAAACCTCATCAGAATCTGCATGGGCTACTTGTAACATTCCAACTCCAATGAAACTAGCTAGTAATGCTGGAAATAAAGAGTTCGGCAGCTCATTAGCATTAGAAGCCCATCTGGGCCGTAGAATTTCTGATGAACTTGAATGGATTTGGTGATTAAAAGAACCTGCATTTATCATTGAATTAACACCAAATTAAAAACTTACTAATCATAGCTATAATCACAATAATCAAGGGCTTACGGAGAAAGAGGGGGGTGGGAGGAGGAAGGTCACATGAGGTGGCACGTGAAGGGTTTAGGGTTCTAAGAGAGGAGGAGGGGATTGTTCGCCATGACCTAGTTGCTCTCGCGAATCGACTCAACACCGCCATTGCTTCCTGCTTCAGTCTCTGTGTGTATTTTTTATATACATACAAAAAATTGATCTTAGATTTTCTGAAGTATCTTATAAAGTAATTCATTTTCAGACAATTATGACAAGTGGATGATGACTAGACTTATGGAAGCCCAACGACCTTAATCTAGCCCATCTTTGTGTTTGAGTTTCTATGAAAGCCTAGTCCACTTATACACAATGGGCTTGACTGATTTAGGGCATGTTTATTGTTTGCTGCTTTACCGATTGAAATCATGTGAAGAAGGCATGGCATCCCCATGGGCTCGTCTAAACAAGGTCACTTTGATGTGCAAAACAATTGGAGATCGAACTCGGCTCATGCCCGATATTGGGTCTTGGAAAGGAGAGTCCTGCCTCCATTTCAAGCCTAGTAGGACCCTACAAGGAAGGGGGGGAAAGCTCAGGAGCTGCTGCCCCTTAAAGGACTGCATAAACATGGCCAGAAGAATCAAGTGAATGGGATTCACATGTCGAGCCTACCACGCACCATGGAATGAATATTGGAAGGCAGGAATTGCTTATGGATCCCAGTGGGGCTTCGTAGCCATGTGGCTAGCTTAAAGGGTGAAAGTAGCTGAAGGGCAATGGCAAACTCATGTGACAGAAACTTGAGAGCTTCGCTTGCAATCTTTCTTTTCTTGCATTTATCAGTGGAGGTCCACGAAACAAACAGAAACAACTACTGTTTAGTAGCTGGTGGTGGTGGCGGCCACAATTCGCACTGATTAGTTTGAGCATGGCTTGCCACGACAAGAAAGAAGCATGAGCACCATGCTAATTAATAAAAACATTGACCAGGAAGAATTTAATGAATATAATTGGAACTGCCATGTTTACTTGTCCCCTCCCCTAGCTTCCTTCATAGCTGACTCCCGCCTTGTGTTCTTCACTACGTGAATTTGTTTGACTAGACAGCAACAAAAGAAGGGGGGGACACATGGGATGAGGCATCCACTACTCGCAATTCAAATGGGAATCGGGAAAAACAAATGCAGAAAACCAAGCTCATATTATAATACGGGTCCATCGTTCATTCATCTCTAGTTTGCTTCTGATGTAAATTAATTCTGTCCAGCTGGGTTGACAATTTGCCCGAGGTCAGTCCCCGTTACAGCACTCAAGACTTCTTTCACTCTTTCTTCCTATCTGGACTTGACGCGTGTACCGTTGCTCTCGGTGGAAGCCAATGCACAGAGAACAGCAGAAGATAGCGATGATGAAAAGCACAAGCTCATACAATGATGAGCCCCCATGGCATGCATCCTAGCATGAAGCTAACCCATGCATGCTTCCTTAATTTCGATGAAACAACAAAGGTTTTGATCCTTCCCAATTAACTAGTATTTTTTAATATTTTTATTTCGTTAATTGGGTTTTAAAATCTACACGCTAATTTCAATATTTAAATTTAGAAGAAAAAAATCATATTTTTTAAACCACCCATTAGTACTTTTTTAAGAGTATATTTATCTTAAAAAAACATCAAATTATATAAAAAATAAAAAAATATAAAAAAAATTATTTTAATATATTTTCAGTATTTTTACAAAACAGCATATACCAAAAAAAAAAAACATAATAAAGTATTAAAGCCAACAGAATGTCTTGAACAAATTATTAAAAATACTATGTCTACAAGAAAAATTAGTAACCTTTTCTTGTAATTGTACAATACGTGAATTGTTGGTGAGAAAACTAATTTACTCTTTGTTTACTTACAAAAGGAAGATCGAATATAGAGACTTGATACACAGAAAAATACATCTAAATCAAACTTTAAAAGAAAAATATATAATTAGAGTGTCAATTAATTACAAACTCTTAATAAACCTTTTTTGAGAAGAGGCTGCGAAAATTGAAAAGATTGCCACCGTTTCCAACATTAATGGTGCTATTGGTAGCACTACTACCATCAGTGCTACCACCAGCAACATTTTTGCCACCGCCACTGCCGCCACTGCCGCTGCCGCGGGCACCAACAGCACTATTTTCATCACTTCTACAGCTCAAATGATTTCTATAACCAATACACACGGGAACATTTATATTCAAAACCTTTGCTCTAGTGCTGCCATTGCCACTTGCTATGTTCTTACCGCGGCCAGGCTCGGTAACTTCTTTTTTGCTGCTCAATTTTTCACCACTCCGAACCACGGGTTCGGGGAAACTACTCTTCATACCGGAACTACCTCCACGTCGAGCCTGCCAAACCGGGCTGCTCCGACCCACATGGACACCAGGTCGACTCGGACTACTTGGCCAAGACTTTCTTGATTTGGATTCCCCTGCTGAATTACTCCTTGAACAAGGGGCACTGCTAACCTTCCGGGTTCCAGGGGCCCCGGGAAACAACTTGGGTCGGGTCACACTGTTCCCTGCGGATCTACTGCGTGAAAATGGCCATATGTTGATGATATTCAACTCAGCTGAACTCGCTCCACTCTGACTCCTTTTCTCTCTCTTCTTGTCTCTGTCTCTGTCTCTGTCCTTATCCTTTTCTTCTTGTTTCTTGGCTGCTGTTGAAGTTTTCTTGTCACCTTTCTTGAATATCATATCTTTCCATCTCTTTGAGCTTGAGGTTGGCTCTATGGTTATGCTTGCTGGTGAAATTTCTGGTCCAGGGTCAGGTTGAGCGTTGGGTGGTTCGGGTTCGGGTGAGTCAGGGTTAGGGTCAGGGTGGCTGTTGTTAGTGTTGTTGTTGGGTTGGTGGAGGAGATGGAGAGGGAGGAGGACACCATCAACAAAGAGCTCATCAGCAGAAACAAGATTTGGTTGTGGGAAAGATGGGTTTCTGACCATCCAGAACTCGAATTCGGGTGAGTTTGAACAAGTGCTTGTTCTCCTCCTCCTTCTAGAACTGCTGCATGGAGAGAGGATTACTTGAGGTTCTTTAATGGATATTCTTTGTGGGCTGTCCATGTTGTTGGAGAATGAGAGAGAGAGAGAGAGGGTTTGTTTTTGAGAGGAAAGGGGAGGAGTGTTCTCGGGGCTGAGCTGAGTTCCGAGTTCGGTGCAGCTTGACCCTACAAGAGCAATAAACAAAGGAGAATGAGCTAATAAAAATGAGGAGATAGGGAGGTTAAAGGTTTTCGGTCCCTTATATATGCACCCATGCAAGAAAAAGAATTAAGAGATTATTATCTTTGGTTTTGTTTTTATTTTATTTTAAGACGATATATTTTCAGATCTTTATATATTAAAATTAAGTTTGTTTTTTTCCGATTTATATATTAGAGATAAACTAATTTTATAGAGAATTGTATAACGAGAATTTAATTCCTTACCGTTTAGCATAGGTTTAAATTAAATTTTAATTATATAGGTGTTAATTATATAATTATTTTTCTAACCAATGCTTATGCACGTATAAACCAACATTAAAGTCTTGTTTGTCAATAAAATCTCCATTATATTTAAAACTGTGATTAAAATTAAAAAAATATATATTTTTAAGCGGTAAACTATGGAGAAAAGAGAATACCAATTCCTTTTTTCAACGATAAGATTTTCAAAAACCTAATAATTAATGTATATATATCATCGAAAATCTCTTTTTTCACAATAATTCCTCTGAACTTGAGTACTTTTAATGATCTTAGATTTGAATTGGGAAGATGATGGCTTCATCAAATACATCTACACACGCACCTTCTTCATGATCATATTGAAAGAAAGATTGCAAGATAAAAACAAGGCTTTAATTATATATATATATATATTTATATATATGTATGTAGCTAATTAATTAATTAATTAGCTATTTGCTAGTGAAACATGCTGTCGGTTAACAATTTCTGTCAAGATCATAACAACTGTGGATCATCTCATGAGAGGTCATGATTATCATCATCGTATACACTCAATTTTTCCACTCCAAACGATCGAAGATATCCATAATTATCTTTGATTGGTTTTCATTTTGGAATAATTAAAAAAGGGTACGTGTTATACATATATTCCATTGCTTTTTTAGCCTTCGATCGTATTGTCATTTTCACTTGAAAGGGCACATGCAAGGATCGGTTTAAGCTCAATTCAATTAAAAAACAACACCATAACAATTAATAAACACACAAAAACCAACCTATGGAGGAATCTGAGCCATGGGATGCTTGAATCTTGGAGCTTTTTGATGATGGTTATGGTAATAATACGAATACCCTACGAGAAAGGGAGGGGGTAATTTGATGACAAGAGTGGGGGTTGACCTCAAGACGGAAGGGGGGGGCCCTACATAGATAGTAATGGGAAGAGTGATGTCAAGTCGTGGTAAATCGGGTGGCAATTAAGTGGGGATAATCCATATGAGGGGGCCCATGTTAGATTATTCATATCCATGCCGCCCTCTTCCTTTTTAGATGTGAATAAAAAGATCTAAGACGAAGTGAGGGTTCTGCAGTTCCGATCTCCTCTTCTATGTACACACACACAGAATGTTTTACTAGGTTCGCTTCACTGTCCATAGTTTATTTTAGTGTAGGTCCACATATATATATATCCCTGCTCCACTTTCCTTTGCCTAGATGACCAAAAACTAATTTATGTAGCTTGATTTTTGAAGCACTTGTGGAGCGTGGATTGTCCATAGGTGTATTTTGTTTGGATTATCTATTAATTTTTGAAAAGAAATACTAGTTCTTCAATGTATGTACGTGCGTAGTTGCATCTTAAAACTGTCCAAATGCATTGTTAAACGGATCTTTAATTAGGGTTTATTGTCTGTGGGAGATGAGACGAGGTGGGTTCGAGGAGATTTCAAAAGGCGGTGTTAGTTAGGTGATAGAGTTTCTGTAGCAGCCAAGCGAATAGGGTGGCCTTCTATGGAGGATATTGCTAATGGTCCCTTCTCCTTTTAGGAAGTAATAACGTGCGTGATGAATGATCATCATCAATTGCTTTGTGGAAGACGATAAAATTAACACCGTGGAGGTAACGGAAGGGGACCCACCTTGTTCCATAAATCCACCAGCAAATCTCAACCATTCAATGGACTGAAAAGTCTAAAGCGGGAGAATATAACCAATCATTCGATTGAAAACACCCTTTGCCAAAGTGGATGCCTTTCTATATATGCATGGGATGCTGAGAATTTACTCCCTGCCTATTTCTTTGCTTGTTTAAATATTTTAATATATATATATACACATTAGGTTTAAGATTACAATATTTAATTAATTAATTATTACACGTCAATTAATATATATATATATATATATATATATATATATAAATGAATGAATCAGGACAGAATATGTCTAATTAAGATGATTACCACCCACCAACATTAGGGCTTCAAGTATTGAATTGAATATATTATATATGAATGTATGCTATCATTAACGTTTAGATATATAATTGCATGAGCTATTAATTGTCTCATCTTTTTTCACATAGAAACCTCCAAGATGGTACGAGCGATGCCTTGCGAAATGGACAAACTTTCACGATCTTAATTTCTACCACAAGTGTATCAATATATACATGGGTTTGAAAGTGAGACACCTCCACTATTATTTAAAATAAAAAAAAAAGATTTGAAAGTGAGTGAAACTTCGTCCCTTCGTGTTTGTTTAGTAGCAGGATGTAAAGTATTTTATTTTTTGTATAATTGATTTTCAATTAAAAATATATTAATGTTTTTTTATACTTTTATTTTAATATCAACACATTATAAAAACTATCTAAAAACACATGAAAAAAATATTAATTTAATATTTTTTAAGTAAAAAAATAATTTGAAAAATACTTTAAAAAACAGAATAAACTACATTACCAAACAGAATCCGGTGTAATTTCCAATTGCGCATAATAAATAGTTGATTAACATATCATGTCTTATCTTCTTTACAATAATACATATATTATCTAGCTAAAGATTAGTGAAAATGACAATGATTCATGTCATGATGGGTTCCACAAAATATCAACAAAGGATTTGAACCATGTGATGGGGAGATATATAAAATAAAGTCAAAGGTATAAAAATTATAATCCATCACACGGTTGCATCATGAAAATATTGCTAAGAATCAAAGGGAAGGAAGAAAGAAAAACGGGGGTTTACAAGGCGACAACAAGAGTGGACCCTTGGGAAACAAAGGGACGATGGGTAAGTGGTTGGCTGTGAGCTAGTAGCAGTGATGGTGAATATTTGGTGGGACGTCGGACGCTTGGGAATCTAGCTAGCAAGAGAGGATGATAAGAGAAGAGAATTATGCGTGGCAGAGAGATGAGTTTTATATTGTTAATGGCGTTTGTTTGTAGGGTAAATGATGAGCCATGTGCATGCAAGAACAAACACTATTTCATTAACCCTTTTGGGTCCCTCCACTCTCCCATAACATACCCCTTCTCTCATTCTTCAAATCTTGATAGCAACTGCCTCATGGCTTTTTGTAGGTAGCTGTTGTTTTAGCCCTGTAATGCCTCGATCGTTGCCCTAATCAGTGATCGTCTGCTCACTTGGAATTCCCTTTCACGTTTTAGTTACTACCAATCAATTGTTTCTTGCATGTGATCACACCGGCCGGTATGCTTTCCTCTCTCGTGATATTGAACTCCTTACACTTCATGCGCATGCAAAGAAGTTGCCGACATCCATTAATTCAGATCATCGTTCGGTGGGTGAGCCAGATCGATCTCTCTGTCATGGTACGGTCTAGATAGATAAATAGCACAAAAAAAGAAAAGAAAAAAAAAAACACTGCAGAAAGGCAATACCGGAAGCACCGAGGAAGATACCCTACAGAAAATGTCAAAGGGATGCTTAAGATCAAGAATGTACTTATAAGTTATAAATGTTGGGATAGCTAGCGATAAAGGGTATTCCGAGTGATGAACAGACGAGAAAAAAATCCAGCTTCAATATCATATTCAAGATCACCCATGACTTTTCCAGTTAATGGCTCCTGGTGTTAATTTGCATTATTGAATGTTTGATTGAGTAGGATCTGCAGGTAGTGCATGATCAGCAGCATCCCAAAAGTACATTGCTAAAACCTCCAAAAAGGCAGAGTGCATCATGTGGGGTGTGGCCATTATTTGGTACGCAATTTCTTGACACCCTGTTCAATCATCAACAAGTTTAAACTAGCTTCAGATCAGGAGAGATTACAAAAAGGGAAATTAAAACCTTTTTGTTTTGTTTTATTGATAAGGATACATATATATATTATTTGGTCAGATTTAATGCACATCAAGACTAATTTCTTTTTCCATTTAGTATTGTTTGGTGACAAGTACATTCATCATAAAATATTTTTTGCTTTTATATTTATGACTGGATTTAAAACATGAATAACAAATTTGATTAGTGTTTGTTTTCGTGGAAAAAATTACTTTTCTAAATATTTATTTCACTGAAAAAACATTAAATTTATGTTATGTAGGTACTTTAAAATGATTTTGATGTTAAAAATAAAAACAAAATTTAATTTAATATATTTTCAATTCAAAAATATTTCAACACACTCATAATCAGTATTCCTGTTTTTTTGTCAAGTTAAAGACTTTCATCTCTTGTATAGAATTCCTGCAATCCCTGCACTCATGCTTGTCCAGTAAGAATTAGATTTTAGATGAGAAAGTTGACAAGAACCAACCTTAAAAAGCCGGTGGAAAAGGGGATATATATATATATATAGTATTGGAAAAGGGGATATTAACTAGGTACAATATAAATATTTTTTTAATAATTTATATATCCATCTAAAATTAGATGCTGTTTGTATGTAGAATTAACTTTCCTAAAATTTATTTTCTAAAATAAATTACTTTTGGGCAAATAAACGGGTCTAATTAAATTATAATGGTGAGTAAAAGAATCGGGAATTGATTCTTGAAAATAATAAAATTATATATATCTATTTAAAGCAACACAATAATTAATGCAAAGGAAGGAATGTTTAGAAAAAGGAATTATATATGATGATATTGAAAAACCTTAAGGTAGTCGTCAGAGACACCATGATCGATCCTTGATTTTACAATGACACAAAACAGTACTTGACATGTGAATTATGATGCCCTAGAAACTACAAAGTGACTGTGCAAGAGGATCTCTTTGTCTGATTATAGGCAGCCAGCCCTTTTCATGAGTTCTCCGATATTCTTGTACTTCATGAATTCTCATTTCCGCATCTTAATTAATTCTTGCAAGCATGAAATATGAACGATCTTTTTCTAAAAAAAAATTATAATTAATTTAATAGTCTAAAATATACTCGAGATATTTTACATGTCAATTGAAATTATATTTAATAGTTATATTCTTACTTATAATCTAAAATGTGTGGGAATTTCAATGTGGATGACGTTGTGTATTTTTCAAGAATTAATTTTGGTCCTCGAGGTTTTTATTTTGTGCAATTTCATCCTAATTGAAGGATAATTGTTGTTGATTTTTTAGTTAATGGTGAAATATTAAAAGAAGAGAGATCGAAATGAAAA
>Ga0325403_1000214_pt1 | contig 35203 bp, 19 predicted proteins | sample PopdelMetagenome_19_FD_205665 | JGI IMG/M metagenome (GOLD analysis project Ga0325403, IMG submission 205665) | Populus deltoides microbial communities from Bellville, Georgia, United States - Xylem-PdKOR-R4 | ecosystem: Host-associated > Plants > Phyllosphere > Stem > Wood/Secondary xylem... | reverse complement strand
CCAAAACAATCAAATCTCTTCCAAAACTTAAACTAAAAACGGAGAGGAGAAGAAATAGAGATGAGAGCCAAGAGAAAAAATGAACCAAATGGGGAGGGGGGAGATGGGGGGTTTTATATGCCAATATTTCCGTCGGAATTACCGACGGAACATTAATTGTTGTCAGTGGCATTAATTTCCGTTGGTAATTCCGATGGGAAATAAATTGAAATGCGCACCAAAAATTTTGAAAATGCCGCCTTTTGTTTTTATCCGTCGGTAATTCCATCGGAAATTACCGTCGGAAATTGTGCCGCTGACAATTCCGTCGGTAATCGTGCCTCTGACAGGCGTGCGCTTGGGGATGTGTGATTTTTGTCGGTGAGTCCGTCAGAAATTGAGGCACAAGCCCGTAATTTTTTTCCAACTCTTTGTGAAATACCGACGACACTATTCCATCTGTGTTACCATCAGTAAAACAGTCAATATTTATGCGGCTTCTACATGAATTTTCTTCTATCCTCCTGCACACTTAGATCACACACATCACAATAACAGGAGCTGACAATTAAAAAATAATAAATATTTCATGTTCCAAAATATTACGTTATAAAAATAAGGTTTAACAGCATGTTTAGTCAGAATTTTTATCTTCGTCCTCAATTGAATTGTTATCATCCGCTTCATCGCGCTCTTCAATGTGGTTATCATCTTCTTCATCAACATTCTGTACTGCACTAGTAGAGCTCAAAACGACATTCAACTCCCCTGCGTCAACATCAACAAGACTATCGTCGAAAACACAAAAATTCGAATTTTCTTTTAAGTCAATCGAAGGAGCAACTCGGTATGGTTTAACCAACTCACTAGCTTGAAAGACTTCATCTATCACACTTGTGCCTTCGTTCTCATCCTGAACAACCTCGACACGACCCCTGGGTTTTGTTTTTAAAATGGATAACCAATCAACTCTTGATCGGTCCCTTCTAAAGGAAGGGGTGTATGTGTAATAAACTTGTTGGCATTGCTTTGCGAAAACAAAGACGTCGTTTACGTTGCGGTGTCTAGCTTTTGAGTTGATTTCAACAAGACCATAGTGAGTTGTGTTATACCAATAGCATTTGAATAAAAACACTCTATTCTGCTCGCTATGATATTGCAGTTCCATGACCTCTTCCAATCTACCGTAGTAGTCAACTTCAAACTCACTAGAAGTTGATCCCTTAATACAAACACCGTTGTTGTATGTCTTTCTTCCATGCCCATATTCTTCAATATGAAAGATATATCCATTGATAAAATACCTGTTATAGCACTTGACTTTTCTTTCAGGGCCTAGGCTTAGTAAAGACAGTGAAATAGTAGCACTAACTCCCATTTGATAAACCTTGTATATTAAATACAACAATAATCAATAAACAGATATTATGTAATATATATTTTCGTATAGTGAATTACATTGCAAGAGATTATGAGTTTGTGATACGACTTACATATGTTCTAAACCATATGGCAAATTGTTCAATTTGTAATTGAAAGATTTGGGATTCGGTCAGCTGTGAGTTATTGGACAGTAAGTATCGTCGATGTTGCCTGCAAGGTTGTTTCAAATTATATGAGTTTATGGTATCACCAAACATAAATAGTACACTCTTGACAAAGTTTATGTCGAACATCTACTTACTTAATAAAAGGTCTCAGCTCATCACAGTTAAATAGGATATAATTGTGTGCTTGTCTGAACTCTATTTCAGACAAATATCTTCCCCTCACGGCATTTTTAGGTGTGGGTTATCCAGGATTAGAGAATATTGACAAGTTCCCACTTGAACGCACTTCACCATCATCATCATGCTGTGGAACACGGTTGATCCTCGTTCTCAAATGAGGTTCGAAATAGTATGAGATAAATGTTGAGATCTCCTCAACAATATAGGCCTCACTTATTGACGCCTCAACATGCGCCTTATTCTTAACCTTTTTTTTTAAGATTGAACAAGTACCTATATATATATATATATATATAGATAAACACACACACACACACACACACACTTCGCTTCCAATAAGGAAGCTCCCAAAATATACTTCGCTTCACCCAGTTATGGGTCAAACCAAAACCAGGAAACTTCTGCTTACCTGATTGGAGACTAAACACAATTTCACCATACTCTGAAACAACATCAAACAATTCTTCACCGGAAAGACGTGGGGGTGCAACATCCTTTTCAACTCTGCCAACAAAGAAATCATTCTTATTCTTCCTGTACCTATGATTCGACGGCAAGAAGCGACGGTGACAGTTAAGAAAAGAAGCTTTACCCCCGTTTGTTAGCGTGAATGCCTTGTTGTTCTCCATACAGTATGGACATGCTAGCTCTTCATGCATGCTCCAACTAGAAACCATTCCATAAGCTGGGAAATCATTGATAGTCCACATCAAAGCTTCTCTCATAACAAAATTATGTTTCCTCGAGATGTCATAAGTCAAAGCTCTAGAGGACCACAATTGCGTCAACTCATCAATCAACGGACGAAGACAAACATCTATATTTCGATCTAGACTGCTCGGACCTGGTATAACCATAGATAGAAACATGAACTCCGGCCTCATACACATCCCCAGTGGCAAGTTATAAACCGTCAGTATGACCGGCCAACAAGAATAAGGAGCAGTAAATGACCCGAATGGGTTGAATCCGTCTGTACATAACCCAAGACGCACGCTCCTTGATTCAGCTAAAAAGTGAGGATGCACACTGTTAAAGTGTTTTCAGGCTTCACCGTTAGAAGGATGCACCATCACTCCATCAACCGCATGATGTGATTGGTGCCATATCATGTGCTCAGCAGTCCTTGTTGACATGAATAACCTCTGCAGTCTAGGTGTGATTGGGAAGTATCTAAGTTTTTTATATGCCACGAGAGTCTTTACTCTTCTAGTTCTGGGTTTGTAACGGGAATGCCCACATGTCATGCACTTGGTCAGCTCATCATTTTCAAGGTAGTATAACACGCAGAAGTTAGGGCACATGTCGATTTTTTGGTATTCTAAACCGAAGGGTTTCATCATGGACTTGGCAGCATAGAAGTTCTCTTTCAGCCTGTTCCCCTCAGGTAAAATGCTTCTCGCCCATTTGATAATCTTGTCATAACCGGCCTCACTCAACCTGTGATCTGACTTGTTGGTGAACACCTGTGTTACGACCGATAATTTATTGTGGTTCGTGCAGCCATCCATAATGGCTCGTCAGAATCTTTCAACAGATCAAAAAACCTTGCTGCATCTGCATTAGGTTCTTCTTCTATGTTTGGAAATTCACTAGCATTACCTTCACTCATTCTCATTGCATCCATAACCATATTCCTGTAAGGATTACTGTTCTCATTTCCAACTTCATGCATGTTGCTAGCACTAGAAGTTGACCCGACCACCCTTTCAACCATGCTCTCATTAGGAACAAATAGTTCTCTGTGTGCATACCAACACAGGTAGTCCTGCATGAACCCTTTGGTTAGAAGATGCATCGTTACAACATCTTGATGCAAAAACTTTAAATTTTTACACTTCTTGCATAGACACCTAATACCGCCATCAGTAAAATTCCTCGGGATAGATGTTGCTAAATTAATAAAACCCTGAACACCGTTACAATAATCCATCCTCCGCAATCCTTAGGGTGAGTCCCGATACATCCATGAATGATCATCCATGACTTCTATTGAATCTTTATAAAACATAAAAAAAAAATATTGGTTTCTTATGTTAAATATTCACTATCAATTATCCAACAAACTAAAAAAACACTTATGTTAAATATTCATTATCAATTATCAACTATCAATGTTCATACATACAAATTTATACATATATAAATTTACAGAAATCACAACTTCACAATAGAATTGATAACAATTAAAACATACCCGTTAAACAAGCTATAATATAATTCGATGTAATTCAAACAAAATTTCAACAATTTACAAACAAATATAATTTGATAAAATCTAAAACAAACTATAACAACTACAAAATTATACATCCATACAACAAGTTTCTTTAACAAAATAAATATACTAAAAAAACAATAAAATTCACATTTAAAAGTTAAAACTAAAAAGGATAGAATTACTTACAAAAAATGATAAAATCCACAAGAATAAACGGATGTTGTGACCACGTACAAAAGTATAAGAAACTTGAGTGCTAGCTTGTGTTGAGAAGAGGGGAGAGTTGAGATGGGTGGTTGGCTGCAGTTTGGGAGGGGAGAGGTGGGATGGGGAAGAAGAAGGGGAAGAAGAAGGAGAAACAGAGGAAGAGAGAGTGTCGGCAGAGGCAGTATATACTGGCGTTTACTGACAGAATCACCGACGGAAATATTCCGTCGGTGATTTCGCCGGTGTTAGCGACACGTCCCTACTTGGCTGTCCGGGTTTGAATCCCTTGGTATTTCCGTCGGTAAATTCGTTTGAAAAAATCCACATCATCCTGCCGTTGCAATTTTTTAAAAAAATTTCTTGCCGCCGGTATATACCGACGAAATTATTCTGTCGGTATATACCAGCGGCATCGCCGACGGTGTTTTCCCATCGGCTAATTCCGACAGATTTTGAGACAGAATTATTTCCGTCGGTAAAAATTACCGACAGAAATTTTCCATCGGTAATTCCATTGGTGTTATCCTATTTTCTGGTAGTGATATGGCATCATTTCTGAGATAACTTACCAGAAGATTCTATAGGTATTTTTCTATATTAGGATAAACTTTGAGGTTAATTAAAGTTCGGAAAGGACTTGCATTATAGATCATAACATGATATACGAATTTTGTTACTTACTTTCTTTTGACTTGTAGATTTTCTATTTAGCAATGATCTTTTTTCTACAAGGATATGACAACTGTTTTGAGAATTTTCTAGTTCTACAAGAATCTTTAATGGAATGCAATATAGTTTTTAAACGTTACAAATATTTATTAATGTTCTAAAATTCTTTTTTTACAAAGATTCCTTATTCATCCTAAGTATACAAGGAAAGAAGAACCAAAGGTATTTAATGACAACTTGATTAACTTATTTTGGGGAGTTTTCTAATCCCACAAGGAAGATTAAAGAAAGGCAACAAGAATTTTCATGTTTTGAAAAGATTATTTAAAGTTACAATTAATTATTCTAAAACCCAAATTTCTTTCTTAGATCGAATAATTGATTCTTTATCAAAACCTGGCTAAGGCTATAAGCTATCGATCACTAGATTAAGAAGGCAATATTATTCTATTATGTTGCAGCTAGTTTGAAACTTTAGTTGGAAAACTTTAAGAGAGAGAAGTTTGGATTTCCTTAGCATCATCACAAGTACTCATTGATCCATCAATTTTTTGACTTTCCAAACATATGAAGAAACACATCCATAATCAAGACTTAAAGCAAAGAAGAAAGAGAAAAACAAAGACAATTTAATTAATAAGGGTAGCTTGCTGATGGTGTTCGTAAAACAGTTGATGTGTTGATCTAAAGATGCATGAATGAAGTCGTCAAATTAATCCTTCAAATCCGCAAAAAATGAAATTTCCTCAATTCTTCTTCTCTCTTGTGTTAAAGTATAATTTGTAACTCTCAATGTCATTTATTGTTAGCTTTTATGACTTTATATTCTTTTGGTTTTTCCTAGATTGTGGGAGTAAGTGCTCCTAGATTTCATTAATTTAGTTCTTGTTATATAGGCCTCTCTATTCTTTTTATGAAGCAATCAGATCAAAAGAATAATATAAAAAACATTTATGGTATTGAGTTGTAGCTCTACCATTTATCAATCCATTTCTTCTTTCTTCTGCCTCTACAGTTTGTTTCTAACAAATTTGGTATCAGAACAAGATTTTTTCTTTATGGCTTCTTCTTCTAGTATTTCTACTTTTTCCTATACAACTATGTAGATTCCTATTTTTGATAAAGAATATTATGAATACTAGAGTTCTCAGATGGAGATTATCTTTATTTTATAAGACTTATGGACATTAGTTGATGAGGGGTTTGCAGAACCATCCTAGATAGGATCTTTTGCATCCTAGTTAGAAGAAGATGTGAAGGAATATAAGTAGAATGTGCAAAGAAATGCAATTGCCTTTAGAATAATTCAGTAGAGAGTAAGCAAATCAATCTATCCTAAGATTTTCCCTATTAAGAAGGCAAGAGAAGGATGAGAGATTTTGAGAAATGAATTCCAGGGTTTTCAGAAAAGCTATCTCTATTCGTCTGTAGAATCTATTTAGAGAATTTGAAAATATTAAAATGAAGTATAATGAGTTGGTTAAAGATTTCTCTTCTAAAACCACTAAAATCATCAAGGAAATCAAAAGTTATGGAGACAATGTTTCTAATAAAAGAGTTATAGAGAAGATACTTAAAACCGCGTAGCAGAGAGAGGTTTCGTAAGAAGATTGGCTAGTTGGTCATGATTGGACAGAAAATTGACACACAATTTGTTTTGTGCAACAAGGTCCTTAACAAAATGGAAATCAATCTCTATGTGTTTTGTATGAGCATGAAAGACCAGATTTGAAGATAGATAAGTAGCACCAATATTATAACACCAAAGACTGGGATATTGAGAAAATCACATATCATGTTTTGAAGCCAAGGATTGTAACCATTATAGTTTAGCAGCGATGTCTGTGAGAGCTTTGTACTTTGTCTCTATACTGCTATGAGAAACTGTAGCTTGTTGTTTAATATGCCAATAGATTAAATTAGATCCAAGAAATACACAATAGACACCAATCAATTGGCGAGTATATGTGTCTCCTGCCCAATCCGTATATGAAAAGGCTTGAAATGTGAAGGAATATGTGCAAGATAAGAACAAACCAAAGAAAATGGAATGCTTGAGATAACATAGTATTCGTTTAACACACTATCAGTGAGAGTTCTCCCGTTGATGCATGAATTTACTAACGAGATGGACTGAGAAAGTAATATCAAGATGAGTAAGGGATAGATAGTGAAGTCCCCTAACAATGCTTCCTTATATAAATGGATCCTGAAAAGTTATAGTATCAGTGGCAGTCAAAGACACATTGGTGGACATGGGTGTTTGACCATAAAAATTTGAACATATAGTTGTTGTTATTGAAGAAATAAAAGATCTGCTAAGACTTTCAATTCATGAATTGATGGGATCTTTTGAAGTGCATGAACAAAGAGTAAACCAATATAGCAAGCAACCAATGAAGTAGGCTTTTCAAATCAAAGCTAATTTTTTTAATAGGAAGGCAACAAGATTTCATCAAGATCAAAGAGGAGGAAGATCATGTTTCATAAAAGAAACATATGGAAGAGCAAGTGAAAGTTAGAATCACAGTAGAGGCAGAAGTAGAAGTTGAGAAAAAAGGATGAGCAGATTTGTAGTAAATAGGAGGTAGCAATTCATATTGTACTATTGCAAGAGAACTGGTCATGAAACTCGAGATTGTTTCTTCAAATGTACTAGATGTAAAAATTCTTCTCATTCTAACAGAAACTGTTGGCATAAAGATAAGGCAGATGACAATAGAGAAAATAATATAGCAATTTTTTCAAAGGAAGAAGATTAGTTGTTCTATTCCTGCAAAAATGTAGAACATAAAGGAGAAGAAATTTGGTATCTTGATAGTGGTTGTAGTCATCACATCACTGATAATCGCTTAAACTTTGAAACTCTTGATGAAGGATTTTCTTCTCATATTGAACTTGGTGACAACAAAAGGGTGGAAATCAAATGAAGAGGTGATGTTGTGATCCACTCAAATAAAGGTAATAAAAAATGTATCTATGATGTGTTTTACTCTCCTAGAATTGGTCAAAATTTATTAAGTGTAGTATAAATAATGAGAAGAGGTTATAAGCTGAGTTTTTATGAAAAACAATGTGAGATTTATAATAATAAGACAAATTAGAGAATAGTTGTTGTCAAGATGAGTTCTAATAATATTTTTCCTTTTAACATTAAATCACTTCACAATGCTGCTATGAGAAGTGAACATATTGATGAATCTCGTCTTTGGCATTTAAGATATGATCATCTAAATTACAATGGCTTGCAATTGTTAAAGTAGAAGAATAAAGTTTCTAGTCTTCCTTCTATCCAGAACCAAGCTGGGATCTATGAAGGATGTGTGCATTAAAAAATACATCGTTTTCATTTTCCAAAGACTGCTTGGAGAGCCAATGCACCTCTTGAATTAGTTTATGCAGATATTTGTGGCGCTACTCGAACTCCATCCATGAGTAACAAGAGATACTTCTTACCCTTTGTTGATGATTATTCTAGAATGATTTGGATTTATTTTCTTGATAAGAAATTAAAAGCTTTCCTTGTTTTTCTGCAATTTAAAGCTCTTTTAGAAAAGCAAAGTGGGTGCTAGATGAAGACTCTAAGGACAGATCATGAAGGAGAGTTTATTTACAAGCCTTTTCTTGATTATTACAGAGAGAATGGGATTCAAAGGCAATTTACTGTCTGACATACTCCTCAGTATAATGGAGTTGTAGAAAGAAAGAATAAAACTATTGAAGAAATACAAGAAGCATGCAAAAAGGGAAATGACTTCCTAATAAATTTTGGGTTGAAGCTGTCAACACTGCAACTTAAATTCTCAATAGATCTCCAACAAAGGCAATCCGGAATCAAATTTCATTTGAAGAATGGCATAAACAAAAGCCTGATGTAAGTCATCTTAAAGTATTTGACAATATTGCTTATGCTCTTATTCCTTCTCAAAGCAGAGACAAGTTTGATAAGAAAGGGAAGAAATTTATCTTTATTGGTTATAGTGATGAATCAAAAAGCTTTCGACTTTTCAATCCTAAAAAGGATCAGTTACTTCTATCTAGCGATGTTATTTTTGATGAATCTGTTGCTTGGAAATGAGAAGATTCAGTCAATCCAAAATTAGCAATACAAGAGTCATTTCAAGCTCCAAAGCAGTCTGATTCCAATTCTCAAGATAAAACTTGTTCAAATTCTCAGAATGGAGGAAGCTCATAAACTTCTAATGACAAATCAGACTTAGAATCTCCTTTAAAGAGGATTCGTCCATTAACTGACATTTACAACTCTTGTCATGTTGCTTTCTTTTCAGTTGAACCTCAGAATTTTGAAGTAGTAAGAAGGAAAAATGAAAGAAAGCTATGAATGGGTAGATGACAAGTATTGAAAAGAATCAAATATGGAAGTTAGTTGATCTACCAAAAAAAAAAAGGCAGTGAGATTAAAATGGGTGTTCAAGATCAAATATAATGAAGATGACAATATTCAGAAGCATAAGGCTAGAATTGTTACTAAAGGTTACTCTCAGCAGCCTGAAGTTGATTTTACAAAAACTTTTACGCCTATTGTAAGAATGGGATCTATCACATTAGTTCTTGTCTTATCTGCACAACTTCAATTTCAAGTTTTTCAACTTGATGTTAAGACAACATTTCTTAATGGAGAATTGTAAGAAGAAGTCTATGTTTAGCAGCCCCAAAGATATGAATTAAAAGAAAAAGAAGAAAAAGTCTACAGACTTTATAAAGCTCTTTATGGATTAAAATAGGATTAAAATAGGCTCCAAAAGCATGGAACAACAAAGTTAATTTCTATTTTTATCAGTATGGATTTGAAAGAAGTCAATCTGAACCATCTCTTTATATAAAGACAAAGGGAGAAGACTTTCTAATGGCCTGTCTCTGTGTTGATGATCTAATGTATGTAGGAACAAGTAAAGATATGGTTGCAGAATTCAAGGCTGCTATGGTGAAAGAATTCGAGATGACAAATCTTGGTTTGATGAGATATTTTCTCGACATTCAAGTGAACTCATTTTTAGGGAAAATCTTTATTTCGTAAGAAAAGTATGTTGCAGATCTTTTAAAGAAGTTCAACACGTCAGAGTGTAAACCAGTAGCATCTCCAATGGTAGCAAATGAGAAATTACAATAGAATGATCGTGCGGTGAGTGTGGATTCAAAAAATTTTAGAAGTCTTGTTGGATCTTTAATCTACCTCACAAATTCAAGACTTGATATACTATTCTTTGTTAGTATTATCTCCAGCTTTATGGAGAATCCTAGCAGACTTGATATACTATTGTTTGTTAGATATCACAAAATTCTTTTTGTAGCAACAAAAAGGATTCTATGATATCTTCAAGGAACCAAAGATCATGTTGATTGGCTATTCTGACAGTAATTGGGCTGGAATCTGGATATGTGTTCTGCCTAGGAATAAATATAATCTTTTGGTGTTCAAGGAAGCATAATTCTATTGCTGCAAATGAAGTCGTTTGCAATAGAGGCAGTCTAATATGCAGCAAAATGATGTTGATCCTACCGTTATATTATGTGATAAATAAGCAAGAGTGAGTTTTTCTTTATGTCTTTCTTGTGTTGTATGTACAATAAATAATTGGGAGGCTATGTTTCTTCTGCAAGAATATTTGTGTGGCGTGGGCAGTACGTTAGAGACATTTTATATTACTATGTAGTGATTTCAGCTTCAAATATTTAGTATTGTGAAAAAAAATATTTTAAAAAAATATAAATTGTATTATAATTAATATTTTAAGAAAAAAATTTCAAAAACATAACCTGTATTGATTAACCCAAACCTTCAAAATTATAATTAAAATAAAACACAATTTCAACCTTATCACACCACATCCTTAAACAAACCCTTATCACACCACATCTTTCCATCAAGATTTTTTAACTGGTTACATTTTACAGCCACCTATGTGAATTTACAAGGAATGTTACTTTACACTAGTTATTTTACCCTACATTGTCGCATGGCTATTTTCTAAGTAAGATTTTATTTAATTTTACAGCAATTAAAATAAATATTTATAAAAGTTTAAAAGATTTAAATTCAGAAGGAGAAAGTGTATTTCTCAAGTTAAAATCTTTTTTTTTATACATCTCTTTTTTATTTTGACAAAACAAGTCTTCTTATTTTATGAATAATGTAGTTTTTAAATAAAAACTCAAGGTAATTAAAATAAATATTTACAAAAATTTTAATTCATGACATGTCCTTTTTAAAAGTGAATATTTTTTTTAGTTTAATTTTAGACCAAAATAAATAACCAAATCAATTTTTTTTTTCAAAGTTTTGAACCAGTTCAAAGCAAAAATTAGTTTAAATCGATTAATTTTAACGTAGTTTGGTTTAGTTTTTTCCTTTTAATATCAGCAAAATCTCATTGCTTTATTTAGAGTTTTTTTTTTTTTAAATTGGACTTGGTTTTGTAATGGGTTTTTTTTTTAATGGACCTCATTTATTTTTAATTTTTTAGGTTTTCTACTTTTTATATATATATATATATATATATTGGAGACTTTCAAGCCCATAAATTTTTTCTTCTCATCATCTTTATATCTTTTATATAACATTATTACTCCATTTGTATAGAGGATCAAATTTAGAATTACAACACAAATATCATCATTCACAAGGTTTAAAGTCATTTTTTCATCAACCTGTCGAGGGCATTATTCTCTCATTAACACCTATATATAAAGAAAAAAAAACATTAAAAAAGATTCAATAGTAGGCTTTGAAAATAGAATATAACTTCCTACACCTACCAGCCAAAATAGCAGGGATTGATAAATAAGGAGAAGAGATATACAGAAGAGTATTATTTTTTAAGAAGATACAATTTTTTACTGTTACATCATATATATATATATATATATATATATATATATATATATATTACAATTCCTTAATTCAAACCGCTATATTTTAGGATACAATGAATGATAACTTAATTCCCAGAATATTTCTTGCATATATGCCTAATATAATATGGTAGATAAGATCTCTTATTTTTCTCTTTTATCAGTCAGTGATTTGGCAATATCTTTATAATTTTTGGCAATATCTTCAACATGCCCCCATAATCTTAACGGTAGATCACAAATGTTAAGATTGGAGCAATGGAGTTGAAACCACGTAGCAGAGAGAGGTTTCGTAAGAAGATCGGCTAGTTGGTCACGATTGGATAGATAATTGACATATAATTTGTTTTGTGCAATAAGGTCTCTAACAAAATGAAAATCAATTTCTATATGTTTTGTATGAGCATGAAAGACCATATTTGAAGATAGATAAGTAGTGCCAATATTATCACACTACAGAGTGGGATATTGAGAAAATCGCAGATTAAGTTCTAAAGCCAAGGATTGTAACAATTGTAGTTCAGCAGTGGTGTTTGTGAGAGCTTTGTACTCTGCATCTATACTGCTACGAGCAACTATAGCTTGTTTTTTAATACACAATAGGCACCAATCGATTGGCGAGCATTTGTGTCTCCTGCCCAATCCGCATATGAAAAGGCTTGAAATGTGAAGGAACATGTGCGAGATAAGAACAAACCAAAGGAAATGGGTTGCTTGAGATAACATAGTATTCGTTTAACACATTACTAGTGAGAGTTCTTCGGTTGATGCATGAATTTACTAACAAGATGGACTGAGAAAGTAATATCAAGACGAGTAAGGGATAGATAGTGAAGTCCCCTAACAATGCTTCGTTATATAAATGGATCATGAAAAGTTGCAGTATCAGTGGTAGTTAAAGACACATTAGTGGACATGGGTGTTTGGCATGGCTTTGCACAATCCATGTTAGACCGTTTGAGGAGATCAACAATATAGCACCGTTTGAGGAGATCACATCAACAAAATAACGTCGTTAAGTGAGATAGAGAGACCTGTATTATCTTGTATAACTTCAATGCCCAAAAAGAATGAGAGAGGGCCAAGATCTTTAATGGCAAACTCTTGTCGTAGCTTTTGAATAAGTTCGGCTAGGGCATTATCATCATAGCCAGTGATGATAATGTCATCAACATATATAAATATATATATGGTGCTAGATTTCTAATTGTAAACAAAGAGAGACAAATCTACTCAACTGCCAACAAAGCCGAACTTAACCAAAACAGTAGCAAAGCGAGAAAACCACTAGCGAGGAGCCTGTTTAAGGCCATGTAATGAATGTTTGACCTTACACAGATGGTAAGGAAATTGAAGATGCTTGCAGCCAAGAGGTTGGGCCACACAGATAGTCTCTGCCAAGTTACCATGAAGAAAAGCATTTTGAATATCTAGTTGGCGAATAGACCAATTATTGCTGATAGCAATAGATAATACAAGCCGTATAGTATCAGGCTTAACAACTGGACTGTAAGTCTCATTAAAATCCACCCCATGCTATTGACTATAGCCTTCAGTAACCAGTCGAGTCTTATATCGTTCAATTATGCCATTAGCTCTTCTTTTTATTTTAAAAATCCATTGACATCCAATGACATTAACATGGTATGGTGGAGAACCAGATCCCAAGTATGATTCTATAACAAGGCATCAAATTCAGCATTCATTGTAGAACGCCAATGAGAAAATTTAGAGGCTTCGGTAAAAGGAAGTAAGTTCAGTGTAAGTTGGAGAAGTGGAGACAAGGCTCGTTGCATGGGATATAAAACATTACCATCGGGTGCTTGTTTAGGCTTAGAACTATGATTTTTGGATCTGGTGACCATAGAATGAGTATTTATATTACTGGTTGGGTGCTGAGAGCCTTGGTCAGATGATGATGAGGATACTGGCAATCTAGAATCATTGATTGGAAAGAATGAAGAAGCATTGGTACCTATATGTGTTAGTTATATAAGAGATATAGCAATAGAAAAGGAGAGTGATGTGGAGGACGAGATTTGAGATACAAAAGGTGAGTGACGATAATTCTTGTCAAGATATCAAAGGGTCTGCTGTTGCCACCTGTCAAGAGAATAAAGAATATAATGGCTAGAAAGTTTGTTAATATTGTTAGACAATTAACAAAGTCTGTTACTGTTAATTAGATTACGTAAACAAGCTTCTCACCTTTAGTTCATATAAAATGAATTTAACACTACTGGCAAACATAATAAGTGAATATACACAAAAACATTTTCTTCTTCCTTTGCATTGCAGTATCTCCCTCTAATTCTATTCACTTCTCTGTTCATCTCTATGATGATTCTTACATGGAAAGGAATATTCATCAAAGACAATATGATGTGACGCATCAACTTTATCTATTGCAAGATCAAGACATTTACATCACCAATTGAGACTATAGCCAATAAAGACATAGGTTTTAGACCTAAAATCAATTTTGTGATTGTTATATGGTCTTCAAAAAGTACAACAAAAAAAACTTTAAAAAATAGTAATCTAGTTTATGATGATAAACAATTTCATATGAAGACTTTTGATTTAGTATAGGGGTAGGGGTAGGATGACGATTGATAATATAAGTTACAGTTACCAAGGCATCTTCCCAAAACAGTTGAGGACGATTGGAATGAGAGAGCATGGATAAACCAACTTCAATAATTTATCACATTCAACTACACCCATTTGTTGATAAGTTTATGGACATGCTTTATGATGATGAATGCCAATCTTAGTGAGGAGAGTAGACATACAATGATATTCACCTCCTAGTCAGATTGGATATTTTTAATTTTACGATTAAATTGGTGTTTAATATAAGTGTTAAAATGCAGAAACACATTTTCTACATCAAATTTTAATTTGAAAGGAAAAAGCCACATAAATTTAGTGCAATCGTCTACAAAGCATATATAATATCGAGCACCGAAGTTTGACAATAGATGTGCTATCCCCAAACATCAATATGCACTAAGTCTAAAGGATAAGCATATTTGTGTTTGTTGGTTTTGAAGGGCAATTTACTACTTCTAACAAACTAACAATCTGAACACACTGGAAGTGGTTTATTTGCAATAGGAAAAGCAAATGCAGAAATTGATTTTTGAAGAATCGGAAAGGATACATGACCAAGATGGTAGTGCCATAACGGATAGGAAGCATGCACAACTATGAATACAAGAGGAGGAAGGATATCTTGTAGATTGGAGAATGAGTATAAACCATCCTCAAATGTGCCACGATGAAGGATTTTCCTCGAGTAATCCTTGATAAGAAAAAAGGAATCATGAAACTCAAAGTATACTAGATTATCAACGCAAATTTTTTTAACAGAGATTAAGTTTTTTTGTATATTAGGAACAAGAAGCAATTGATTTAAAACCAATGGTGTTTTAGAATGATGAAAAATTGAAGAACCAACTTTAGAAATATGCAAACCTGCACCATTGCCAACAAGAACTTGATTTGAACCAATATACTCATCACTCCATAAAATCAAGTTGGTCATGTTGTTGGTGAGATGATGTGTGACACCTGTATCAGGATGCCAATCTGATTCTGAAGTAGTAAAAATCATGACCATTAAGCCATGAATGTTAGAGGATTTGGGAGTAAAGTCATGATAAGTAATGTCAAACCGATGATAACAGTTCTTAGTCGTATGGTCAGGTTTATCACACACCTGGCATACCACACTTTCTCAATGAAAAAAGTTATGACCATTGTAACCATCATGAAAAGAACCACCTCTGAAACTGCACCCTCATCCTCTGAGCCCTCTATAGAAACTAAGACTAGGCTGGCAAGTAGCAACATAAGATGCTAGTTGAACAATTGTTTGATTGTTATCATGAAGTTGTGACACTATTATGAGAAAATAAGTGCATATACTTCTTCTAGTGTGACAGGATCAGTACAGGCATAGATGGTGGTAACAAAGGGATCATAATCATGACGAAGTCCTGATAAAAGATATGATATGATATCATCACAGTAAAGATCATGACCAATGATTACAAGATCATCTATCATGCGTTTGATTTGCATGGAGTAGTCATGTGTTGACTGTGCACCCTGCGAGTATTCACAAGTTCAGTTCGAAGATGAATAACCTAAGCACATGATTAAGAGGAAAAGGATTTTGCAAGGGTACACCAAATTGCAGCAGAGGTGGTATGAGATACCATCTGAACAAGGATGTTTTCTGATATGGTGGAGAAATTAATAGCAACCACAATGGCATCTTGACGTTTCCAATGTTCATAAAGAGGATTGGAAGTGGAGGAAGAAGTTCCAAGTTTAGAGTGAACGATTAAGACTTCCTTGGGTGGGGCTATAATGGTTCCATCAATGCATCGAAAAAGTCCTTGCCCATGAAAAAAAGGAATTAATTGTGCTTTCCAGACATGATGGCTATCTTTTAAGACTTTTGTAAGGGGGCGTAAAAGACTGCTGTAACAGTGTCAAATGTGCACGAGGTGCACACTTTGGCAGGCTGTCCAAAACAGTGCCTAGGGGTGCTGGCAGCCATGCCAACAGGGGAAGAAATCAGCAACGCAAATTTGTGTGGCTGTAGGTTCGTCAAAGGAAAATCGGCAGCGCAGATTGTTGAGGAACATGAGCTGGACGATGGACTGTCCAGGCCACGCAGGAAAACTCGTCAGGAGGATAGGTTAATGAGAACTAGGGCTATCACAGAATTCGGCAGCGCAGACATTGGCATCCTGCATGTAGATGCGAATTCGGCAGCGTAAACATTAGTAGCCTGCACGCAGATGCGAATTTGGCAGCACGCAACAGCTTGTGCAAGTCGGTGGTTTGACTTGGCAAAACTTGGATGAAGGACTGTCCAAGGCATGTGAGTGACTCAACAGATGACGTAGCAAGAACTGGCAGATGGGGCTGCCAGGAGGGCATGCAGAACGTGGGTAGTGGCAGTTATAGACATCCAAGATCATAGGGGCTGAACATGGGGGCTGACCAGGGGTTACTCTCAACCCACTAAGATCATGGGAGATCATGGGGGAAAACTACCCACTACTTGGTAGATAATGGGGCCACTATGTTCATGGGTGAACATGGGTGAGATAGTGTCCCACTACTTCCTTAAAAGTAGGAATGGGATGTGCCTTGTAAATGCTTGTCTATAAATACTTGTTGTAGCTCTTAGTCGAGGGTGCGGCATGTATGGGTATGTAGCAGCAAGGGTGGGGAATGTTCAGCATGTAGGGGCATGCAAGAACATGTAGAGCACTAGTTAGAGATAGCTTGGTGTAGCATGCAATCTTTGTGTATAGCACACATACGAATTTGTGTATAGTTTCCTTTGTGTACGAGATTAATAAAGGTTCGGAAAGAGTTCCTGTAAAGCTTGTTGTGCACTTTGATTCTTATTCTACTTGTGTATTCCACTTGCATAGTTACTAGGCAAACACGAGTGGGATTGGCGAGGGAAGGTTGAGTCTAGTGAGGCAGTAGGCTGCCGCACGGGTTTATTCGTATGACGAAAAATTGCCTCGTGACAATTGCCATTAGTGTGTCAATGTTAGTTTGAGGATGATGCCATTTATACGATGTGAGTTAGAGGCTCTGATACTATGTAACAAGGTGAGAACAAGGAGAAGAGATATAGATACCATGTAACAAGGTAAGAACTAGGAGAAGAGATATTTAGAAGAATATTTTTTTAAAAAAGATACATTTTTTATTGTTACATCATATATATATTACAATACCTTTATTCAGGTCACTATATTTAGGATTCAATGAATGATAAGATATTCACTTGATTTCTAGAATATTTCTTGTATATATGCCTGATATGATATGGTAGATAAGATTCCTTATTTTCCTCTTTGATGAGTTGGTGATTTGGCAATATCTTCAACTTGCTATAATTATGAGCATTAGTTTCATCATTTATGTAACAGAGGAATGCCATATACATATAGGTCATGTCAAGCTGGAAACCTTCAAAGTGAAGGTAAAAGTATTGACCCAAAACAATGTAAGACCTGACGGGAGGGGAAAAAAAGAACAACAAAGCACCAATTCAAGTGCACAGGAGCAAATTAAGAAGTCCCTCGCAGAATTTTGTAACAAATATGCAGATTATGACTTAAGCTAGAACAATGCAGGTGAAGTTTGCTTCATCAGTTTAGCAGATGGTAGTCTAAAAAGCTAGCCTCTCGTGAACACATGCCAATAAATAAATGAATATAAATCTCTCTCAATGGTATACCCTAATATAGACTACAAAATTACTGGCTCACCATATGCAATAAGGCTTAATCAATATGGATATCAATACATTGAAGATGAAAAACTTGTAGTTGAATAATTCAAGGGGAGAAAATCGAACCATAGTTAAGAACGAGAGCACTGACAGTCCAGCATAGTAGGCCAAAAAAAAAAAGAAGTAAAAAGCAACTGAAGGAAAAAGGAGATCAATAAAGGTTGATATAGCCACTAATAAAAGGATAGAAAAAATAAGAATAAAACCTTGTAGGAAGACTTCAGATGATGAACCTAGTGGTTCGGGGATCCCTTTCCAAGCTTAGGAATGATGCCAAGTCTCTCGGATCAACCTCACGCTAAAGCCAAGAGTAGGGCAAACACAGAATCCCTCTATAACGTTGGAATCACTCCAAGTAAAACTGAATTCAAATTCGTAAAATGGCAAAAAACAAAAAAAAAAATAGACTGCCTTCATTATTTTCATCCCACCTTAAATATCAATCCAATCATACCATCTCCAACTCCAACTAGAAAAGCAATAAACTAGGAAAACAATACACAGAAAAAGAAATAGAATTGCAGCAAATACATAGGCTTCCTAAAAATCCTTTGTATATCATAACAACTCCAATGTTTACGGAGTCATTGATCACGGAACTATGAGGAATCCTTCTCCTGATTTGCATCAATTTCCGGCTCCCATGAAGAACTTGACACTGGCAAGTTTTGACAAGTGTAAGCAGCAAATAGATATGTGTGTAAACGCTTGATTTCTAAAGCTTCTAACCAGACATAGTCTAAAGTTGGATGATTTTTCCTCTACACTAAGAACTTATAATAACCTCCTCGATGAGTGGTAATAAATTGATGGTCAAGAATGGCAGCATTCTCATCTCGTGGTGCTATAATTTCTAGAACTCACAGCACTGGGTTACTTTCGGTACTGGTATTGCAACAATTTCATCAACATCACCCTTGAACTCTGTAAGATCTTCAATGTTAAAAACAAGACTAATACCAAAATCAGAGGGTAAATCAATGACATAGGCATTAGAACCTAATTTCTTGGTTACTTGAAAAGGGTCTGATCTGCATGCATGAAGCTTGGTAAAACTCCCTGGAGGAAAATGCTCTAGTCTCAAACGAACTAGAACCACATCACCTTCATTAAATTGTCGATCCTTGCATTTTGCATTTGTCGAAGCTGCATAAGAGTTTGTATGGAAGGTCAGGCGCTGTTTGCACTCATCATGAACATCATTGTATGCATGTCCCTCCACATTCAAGGCTAATAGAATTGATCAACAACAATAACAAAGGTATTATCATGACCAAAGAGCCCAGCTAAGCCCCCACCGTGGAGTTTCGTAATTAGAAACTCCCGAAAAAAACCACGCGGAACACGTAGATGCGATTTGTAGAATAGAAATCCATCACGCAACAAATACTCATTACAAGATGTACCCTGAGTGGAGATATCATTCTTTACATTGCCAAAGTCCTCATCATTGGCATACCCTATTTTTAGATTATCAAAACCTGTAACATTAGCTGAAAACATATATAACAAGTGTGGTCTCCTGCTTAAGGCGTCAACCACCTTATTTTTAGTCCCTGACTTATGTCTAATAACAAATTCAAATTATTGCAGATAGTCCATCCAATGAGCATGTCATGCATTCAGTTTACTTTGGGAATTTAAATGCTTCAAAGAATCATGATTTGTAAAAAGGATAAACTTTTTATGGATCAAGTAAGGTCGCCAATGCTTGAGAGTTTGAATTAAAGCATAGAATTCCATATCATATATTGAGTATCGCCGGCGAGTATCATTAAGCTTCTCACTATAAAAAGCAATGGGATGAGATTTTCCATCTCAACTACATACTTCTATTTTTATTTTATTTTCCTATTATTCAATTAACACGATGAGATTTTCCATTGGGTTTCATAAGCATTGTAGAATTTCATGATCAGAGATTTACATATCAATCATTGATTGATAAAAAAATATATATCTCCTTATCATTCCGTACATTTCCAAAGTCCTCATCATTGGCATACCCTGTTTTTAGATATCAAAACCTGTAACATTAGCTGAAAACATATGTAACAAGTGTGGTCTCCTGCTTAAGGTGTCAGTCACCTTATTTTTAGTCCCTGACTTATGTCTAATAACAAATTCAAATTATTGTAGATAGTCCATCCAATGAGCATGTCATGCATTCAATTTACTTTGGGAATTTAAATACTTTAGAGAATCATGGTTTGTAAAAAGGATAAACTCTTTATGGATCAAGTAAGGTCGCCAATGCTTGAGAGTTTGAATTAAAGCATAGAATTCCATATCATATATTGAGTATCGCCGGCGAGTATCGTTAAGCTTCTCACTATAAAAAGCAATGGGATGAGATTTTCCATCTCAATTACATACTTCTATTTTTATTTTATTTTCCTGTTAATTAACACGATGAGATTTGCCATCGAGTTCATAAGCATTGTAGAATTTCATGATCAGAGGTTTACATATCAACCATTGATTGATAAAAAAAATATATATCTCCTTATCATTCCGTACATTGCCAAAGTCCTCATTATTGGCATACCCTGTTTTTAGATATCAAAACCTGTAACATTAGCTGAAAACATGTGTAACAAGTGTGGTCTCCTGCTTAAGGCGTCAGCCACCTTATTTTTAGTCCCTGACTTATGTCTAATAACAAATTCAAATTATTGCAGATGGTCCATCCAATGAGCATGTCATGCATTCAGTTTACTTTGGGAATTTAAATGCTTCAGAGAATCATGGTTTGTAAAAAGGATAAACTCTTTATAGATCAAGTAAGGTCAGTAATGCTTAAGAGTTTGAATTAAGCTTCTCACTATAAAAAGCAATGGGATGAGATTTTCCATCTTAACTACATATTCTATTTTTATTTTATTTTCTTGTTATTCAATTAACACGATGAGATTTGCCATTGGGTTTCATAAGCATCATAGAATTTGATGATCAGAGGTTTACATATGAACCATTGATTGATAAAAAAAAATACATCTCCTTATCTTAATTTGCTAGTTGATAAGCACCTTGTTTAAGAACTTTGGCACTAATATATGGACCCTCCTAGTTTAGGAATCATTTGCCAAATTTTAGATCTTTATAGCCAATTGATAAAATGGCCTTCCATACCAAATCTCTAGCTGAAAATTCTCTAATTAAATATATTTGTTGTATGCTTTTTTGAACTTTTTTCTTATGTGCTAGTAAATAATCTAATATAGCAAGTCTTACCTTATTTGAATCCTCCAACTTTGCTAGCATAACAGATTGATATTCTAAACTATCCATTTCACTTTATATATCCTTTCTAAATAATATATTATGAGCTTTATAGGAAACATAGTATCATTGCCACATGTTAAAGTGAATGGTAAAGTTCTTATAGCATTTTATGAAGTTATATATGCTTATGGTACCTTTGATAAAACATCATACCTCTTTGGTACTACTTCTGACCAATTTCTAAATTTTAAGGATTATTGTTTTGTTGGTCAATTAAGCTTGCCTATTTTCCTGAGTATAATTAGTAGAATTGTTTTTTTTAAAATACATACTCTTGTGTGAAATTGCATCACATCCTCTTTAGTAAACATTAATCCTTGTTCAGTGGTGATGGTTTCCAGTAGTTCAAATTTATGGATGATTTTGTTCTTAATGAATCTAATCATAGTTTCTTGATTGATCAATTCATAAAAAATAAATTTAACCTATTTAATGAAGTAATATATGGCTACAAGGATATAGTTATGTCTTTTTTATGATGGTGGATATATTTTTTCAATAATGTTAATTTTTCATCCTTTAAATGACCATGGTTTGGCCATTGTATTGAGTTTATTTTATGGTATATGTTGGATTGAACTAGATTAATGACATTTTTATACCTGTTTTTATAATGAATGCAATCCTTGGTTATTCCTGGATAATAAAAGTTATGGTTCATGATTAATCATCTCATCTTGATGTTGGGTTAATGAACTCCATAGAGTCCTTCATGAATCTCAAACATGATCAATAAATCTTAATTTGGTCTTAAGCATCTAAGTAAGACTCCAATAATTGACAACAATGGTTTTATTATGATCGTATTTTGTATTTTCAACCATGGAATCAATATTGTTTTAATTTATCATACTCCAGTTAGATATCAATAGTAGTTGGTCAATTGACAATCCTTACTAGGATAATGCCACAATGATCAAAGGCCACTTAATACTGTAATCCATGTTGAGCAAATCATTGGCTTCTGTATTATTTTCTCTTATTAAAAAATAAATTATTATTCTTTTCAATAAGTTTTTTCCACTTAATGGTATTGAGTTAGAGAAGTATTGTTACTACCCAACTTCTGACCTAATTTTTGATAAATTTTTGAAAAACACCAAAAATAGCAAGACAACAAAAATAAAAAAAAATGTTTTTGATGTCTTTACGTCACTTGCAGCGTCTTTTTCCTACACGTTCAATGTCAATGCGTTTTTTAAGTCGATGTTAAAGTTACTCTTTTTTAAAAAATTCAAAATACAAAAAAATAATAAAAATCAAAATTTGCAAGGGTCCAAATATGAAAATAAAGAAGTTAAAGGACCAATTTGTTTTTTGGGTTGCTTGGTCACCAAGTTTTCTTGGAGACTAAGCAATTAAAAATAACAAACTTTGTTTTCACCTATAAATAGGTGGTGGTTACACACACAAAAAAGGAAGAAATTAAGAGGCGCCGTAAAACAAAACCTAAAACAGAGACTTGGCCGCCGCCCCTCTTATACCCATCCATCTTCCCAACCCAAGGCCGCCACCCTCACAAAAAAGAAAACACTCACTTCCCCTTCTTTTTCCATCTTTACTGCCACCATCTTCAACCTTAAACCTTGAGCCCCTCCATCTCACTTATCTCTTGCAACCCCCCCATAAAAAAAACACCAGATCCATTTTCCCTAGTAAAGCCTCCCTTCATTAACTTTTCCTCTCCAATCCCTTTACACCTAAAACAGCCGCCTTACAAGCCATCTGTAAACCCTCATGATTATAATTTTTCTAGGTTATTAAAATATGAGAAATTTAACCAATAGTAAAATGGGTTAAATTACATTAAAAAAACCTAAATCAAGATAAAAATTGTGAAATTAATGAAATGAAAAGTGAATATAATGCTAAATTGTTAGAAAGAAAAATTTATGGGGAAAAAATAAATACGTAAGACCAATAGAGGTCAATGATCAAATAACAGAAGGTAAGAGGTTTATGTACAAATGATAAAATAACCCCTAGGGTTTAGAGGATTAATGTATATATTTTATAAAAGGGTTAAACAAGAAAAGTGGATTTTTCTTGCGTAAAAATCACCTACTGACCAATTTAGCACTATTAAGCATAACACTCAATCCAATCATCGGACTAGACTAAACATTTATGAGGGCCTCCTTCACATATAGTTTTATATACAGTTAAAATTTTAGGGTGATCAAAGTTCAGTAAAGTTGTCAAATAATGTCAACAATTAGACTGAAAATAGCATGAAAATCATTAATGGCAATTTTGTAAATATGCTTAACTAGCTGGAAAATTTCAGCAACTCTCTTCTTCATTAAACCATTGTTGGACAAAAAAAATATGAGGAGAAAAGAGAGTCTGGGAGAGAAAGAGAGAGAAAGGCAAGGAGGAACCTAAAAATTGTGTTAGGAAAAGTGTTTTTAGCAAGAAATCAACAAAAAACAAGAGAGAAAAGAAGGAACAAGGGAACTTGGGAGACAAAGAGAAGTTCTAGAGGGAGAAAGTAGACTTTGAATGAGGAAGATGATGAATAGAAAACCAGGGTAATGCAGTGAGCTTTGATTCCTGCTTAATACACTTGGGTAAGTTGTTTTAAAGTGATAATTTCTTGATTTGTTATGTTTTACACATAATTATTTGAAATTCCTAAATTTTGGAAAAGTTAGGGTTTGTGTTAATGTTGGTAGAATATTTTTAGATATTGGTTTTTTATGGTTTATGTTGATATTGTGAAATTAGATAATGGTAAAAAAAAAATTGATGGAGGAGAAAAATTGGGCTAGATGCCCGACCATGGGAGAAGGAAAATTAAATGAATATGGGGTGTGATTATTTCATAAAATTAAGAAAAGGATATAACAAGGAAAAAGAAAAGAGGGAAGGTGGTTATGGCATTGATGATAAAAGGGAATGAGGTTATGTGGTTTTGTTTAGAAATGTCATGAATAATGCATGTTAAGGTTAATATTATTAATAGAAAAGTATACAAAAAAATATATTATAAATGTCATGAATAATGCATGTTAAGGTTAATATTATTAATAGAAAAGTATACAAAAGAAATATTATCCATGTAATAAATAATGCATGATTAAAGGGAATGAGGTTATGTGGTTTTGTTTAGAAATGTCATGAATAATGCATGTTGATATTGTTGACTTACAGGTTGGTACTAATAGGAATGCCTTCCGATAAATGTTAGGAGTAGCATTCGGAGTTGGGACATCGGTGAAAGGAGCTTGAGCATCAGGAACTGCAAGTAGGTATGATTTATAATAGTAAAGGATGAGAAATTTGATAGTGAAAACAAGATTAAACATGATGGTTGGTGTCATGAGTGTTGCCGGGGAAAAAATTATATAAGGTTATTGTGCTTGTTATCCTAATTTCTAAGGACAACTCAGATTGATATAAAGAGACGACCACATGAGTGGGGGCAAGGAAAGTTAGCTGGCCATTTGAAGAGCAAAGAGGAAAAGGGGGAAATTGTGGTTTTCCTTAATGAATTTATTATAATAGGTTGTTTTTTTTTATATGAATGTGTGTGTGAATTGAATGAAATTAACATGAAAGGAATGAGGGAACTCTTGGTTCCTTAAGGCCATGCTTTCAGTCAATTATGCATCAAAGGGGGAGGATGTTTAATTTGACATATTTAGCTTGATGATATGTGTTTAATTGTGTCAAAATGAGGAAAATTGCATGTTGAAATGTTAAGGATTGTGTTTAGAAGAATATTGTTCGGAAAGTTCGTAAAATCAATAAAAATGTTCTATTTTGATGTTAAGAGGGAAGATTGAAATAAATAGGATAAATTGGATCTTAAAAAGATATTTTTAACACTCTTATATGGTATGTGATATGGCTAGGGGTTGAGATAAAAGAGAAAAAGTTGAATTGTGGATGTTGTGTGTAAATGGAAAGGTTAATGAATCTGGCCAGATTCGTCTCCTGACTTATGAAGAGAATTCAAGTTGGAGGATGAGGGAGTTAGGACCAGGTTCCCCATAGTAATTGTCGTTTTGGATGTTGACTAACTAAGGAAACTGATCTTACTTAATTTGGAGCTATATAACTCCAGTTATGGGTTACCAACCGAGACTGGGTCATGACAGACTCTATAGGACAGTAGGTCTGATTTGTTGATGAATAATTTCGAGTGTCTTGGGGGCAGAAATGGGCTCTCCTCCCTTAATGAGATGTGTAGCCTCATGTCTTATCTTTCCAACGAGACCAACCTTGCTTAAAATAGGGTCCTAAAACTTTGGATATAGTAAAATATTTGAGGAGAGGTCGGAACGCGACCTCTGCTGGCAGATTCGGAAGTCACTAAAGCGACTATTTAGACGTGTTAAAGGTGAAAATTTAGATCCTTTACCTTTGGGGAACATTTGATATTATATTTTAGCTTCTAAAAGAAATGAATCATGTTCAAAATGGAAATTTATAATGATAACTATTGTCGGACAAAAAATGACAATATTAATGGGTGGAATTGGCATGGACTAGCATATATTTAGTGTATGTTAGGATCCCGGGTAAGGGGATCACCATGCATCGATGTCTATAGGGCATGGATTAGAATACATTTAGTGTATGTTAGGATCCCAGGTAAAGGGATCACCATGCATCGACGCCTAAGGGGCATGGACTAGCATACATTTAGTGTATGTTAGGATCCCGGGTAAGGGGATCACCATGTATCGATTAGCATACATTTAGTGTATGTTGGGATTACCATGCATCGACTAGCATACACTTAGTGTATGTTAGGGTCCTAGGTAAGGGAATCACTATGCATCGACGCCTACGGGGTGATGATGATATTAGTGAAATTGGTATTGACAATGAGTTAGGCAGAAATAGTTGTGGTTGATCTTATGGAATTTTGAATGGAAGTTGAAAATGAAAGATGAAATGGTTTTATTAGTTGAATGAGAAAGAGTTCCAATGGAAAGAAAAATGGAGAAGTGAATAGAATATGAATACATGTTTGCATTTTTAAATTGTTGGATATTTATGCTACTATATTTATTGTGATATTCATGTTCAATAATATGTATTTTGTTTTAGGACCATTGCATGCACGACAAGAGTAGATCCTAGCTTTTGTTCACTTTTTGTTATCTAGTTCTAGGGAGTATATCCTTGTATTTTGAAATATTAAAACATTTGTATTTATTCCTCTATAATGATATTTCTTGTTCAATGGATGTTATAAATATTATGATGATGATGATGTTTGTGGGATTAAGACCCAGAATGATTGGGTCGTGATTGAGTTATGAGAAGTGAGATATTAGAAATGTAAATAGGGTATATGTCAATAACTTGGGACCTTCTAGTATAAGGGAGACTCTGCCGAAATTTCGGTGGAAATTTCAGTAGACTTTTATATAAGAATTGTAAAAAAATCAATAAATTAATTACCCATATTTTTACGTACCAAATCGTAGGAAAATAACTATAAATGCATATGAAAGTATGGGGCGATACACCATCCATCATCAACAACACATAAAACTTCTCCCTCAGCATTTCCTCCAGCTCATGACCTAACCTCACCTGCACCCAAACTCCAACCCATACACAAGAAAAACAAACCTTAACCTCCAGAGCCCTCCTCCCCTGGCCAAACCAACTACCCTACATTTACTGCAGCTTTTGCCATTGCAACCTCTCTCTTTGTCAATATCTTCACAACCCCAACATAACCTCTCTCATTAAGCTGCCTTTATCTCCTCACCAACGCTTCTCTGCCCAACTCTCTCATGACTTAGCAACATCATCTCTTTCTCCTAGCAGCAATGTCTTTTTTAGTGTGTCCACGTCCACAACCATTGTGACCCACCTCCACCAGCAATGGCAACACTCTCTCTTCTCGACCATCAAGACAACATCAAGCAATGGTGGCATTGAACCTATAAAGAAGGAGAAAAGATTAATGGAGAGAGAGAGAGGTGAATTTGGAGAAAAGGAAAGAAAAATTAAAACAGACTGTTTGTGGATTTTTCTTGGTTTTGCAGGTGGTGTTGCTCCTTAATGCTGGCATAGGGAGTTAGAAGAGGGGAAGCCATTCCAGATCCACCTATCTCCTGGGCTTACCTACGGCGGCGCGTGAACCCACGCACCGCCAATGGCGGTGGTGTGTGAGACCACGCGCCACCACTGTTCGTGCAACTCATAAGCCTTCCAACATTGTTCTAGAATTCCCAGCAGATTGATTTGTGAATTTTTGCAATTGTTCAAAGTGTTGTTTGGTTTATTTTAAATTTTGGTAATTTGTAAATTGATAATTAGAGGCGTGTGAGTAAAATATAGTAAAAAGAAATCGGTGTGTGTGTTTGTATTCTTTTTATATGTTTTTGAATGTTCAAAACCAAAAGGACAAAAAGAATTAAATGTTTTAATTGCATATAACCAAGTGTCTCAAAAATACAAAGAAAATTCGAAATACATATTTGCATGCATTTTAGGATTTAATAATTAGTATTAAATTCATGAGAATTTAGCCAATATTTCAATAAATCACCATTTGTTTTAATTCATGAGAATTAACGGTTAAAAATCTTGATATAAAGCGTTGGACCTACAAGTGAGGTTGCTATTTGAAATATCAAAGTTAACTAGAAATTTCTCATAGTTTTTCTAAAGTTCATCAATTTTAATTGGGAGTATTTTCACCATAATACACGAATTACAAAGAACTTTTTCCTAAGAATTTATTTGAGTACACGAGTCCATAATAAATTCTTAAACACTGGGTTTATTTAGAAGCGTAAATCTCAAATTCTAAACCACAAATAAACCACTACCTAAAGAACCATCAAAACCCCTAAACCACATCAAACCACAAAGCAGATTACCTCAGTTAGGGTGCGCTAGAGATGTTAATACCTTCTCTAGCCATAATCAGTCTCTTACCCTTGAATCTTTAATAAGACCAAAATACCCAAGTTTCCTAACAACCGTAAACCAAACAACTAGGTGGTGACTCTAAGTGAACGCCCCTGACAGTACTCGTCCATGTGCAATAGAATGAGGACTCCACTAGGGACAATATTATTTTTATAGGATTGGATTAAGCTTTGTGTATTTATTGTGGTTTATCTGTTTTGATGTGTTTAATATTTTGTATTTTGGCTTTTTTATTTTATTTATGTTTTAGCTCATGTGTATATGTTTTGATGCATCATTAGTTTATTTTCGATATATCGTTATAAGATGAGCACATGGAAACTTTAGGTTAGGTGGGGAAGTAACGAAAGCCCTATGACTTTCAGTCAGAATTTAAGTTTGTGAAACCATCCAACTCTTTGTTGAGTGCTTGGACTAGTATTAATTGGTATACGAGTCATCCCACTACCTATTATTAAGCTCTCATATTGCCTTTATGAAGGTGATCACTAGGATAACGAGAGACCTTTTTTAGAGACCAAGTGATAAACCTACTCCATGTCTTATATAAAAGGATTAGAACTAGCTTTTAGGGTGTATGCTCCTTACACATTGTTTTGCATCAAAACAAGCCCTTTTTAAAGCATCTTGAATTCAGGACTTATGGGTGACACAATGGTCGTCACTCAAGAAATTTTTGTTGTGGAGTTTTGGTAAGAATCAAAATTCTTGTTCATTATGCAATCATTACGACCACATGTCACCCCTTGAATGACGAGTTTATCATATAAAAATATGCTCATACATTTGACATGCATGTACCCTTACATGCATATATCCTCAAATAAACTGAAACGTAGGTGCCCCACTTAAGGTCTACTACACGGTGCCCCACTTAAGGTCTACTACACATGACTGAGAGAAAAGATAGAAAATGGAGAAAGGTCTTAGATAAAGGCTCATTATCAAAAGGAAATTGAGACCATCAAAGGTGAAGTAGCTAGACTTTCAAATTTGCTCAAACAAGCATTGAGTTTCAAGAATGGAAAGGGAACGTCTGCACAGGCTCTTGTGGAAGCACCGTCAGCCCACATCCCTCACATATCTTAGAACTTAGAGGCAAACTCAGTAAATGGGAAACATTTTATCCATTATGCCCTTATCTAGCTAACTTAAGCTCATATCGTTGTGGATCTAATAACAAAAAGATGTTCTGATGATAGCTCTACCGGTCCTATTGACCATGATAAATGGGTTGCTATAACAGAAATATAAAGAGCAATTGAAAGAAATAATCTGACTGACCTGTTTTTAGGAGCTGAAGTTTGTTTAGTTAAAAAAAAACTACGGTGCCAAAGGAGTTTAGCATGTCGGACTTCACGATGTATACCAGGCTAGAATGCTCGAACTCTTATCTCTAGTCATACTAAAACAAGATGGCTAAAGTGATCCATAATGATAAAAGACTAATCTATTTCTTTCAAGATAGTCTTACAAGGTCTACATTGAGTTGGTATATAAAACTGAATGGTACAAAAATTAATAAGTGGAAGGATCTGCATATGCCTTCTTGAAGTGGTTAAATTCAATCTGGAAACTACTTCTGACAAATCAGCCTGATGTCCATGGAGAAGGGAAACAAAGAGTCTATGAGGTCATATGCATAAATAATGGCGAGATAAGGCAACAGATGTCCAACCTTCACTAATAGAAATAGAAATAGTGATTTTGTTCGCCAACACCTTCCAATCCTCTTATTATGAGTATTTGATGGGAAGCTCAGCATTTCTATAAAGTCATGAGGATTGCTAAAAGAATTGAACAAGCTATCAAAATGAAAAATTGGAGGTCCGACAATGGATTCCAGAACAATTATGAGAGATGAATCAGAACACGGCTCTCAGGTAGGAAACCTTAGTTATGTGGTTCAGTCAAGTCTTGTTGTAGCATCAACTGCTTAAATACCGTTGTTAAAGATTAGCATACCTCTGTCACTCGAGTTTGTCTACTAGCATCTGTTAGATTTCGGATTTATTGCCTCGACTCCATGAAATCGCATGCAACCACCATTTTCTAGGTGGTATGATCCAGATTAGCGATAAGAATATCATAGTGGGGTCTTTGGCCATTTGATTGAAAATTGCAAAAAAAAAATCAAGTATCAAGTTCAGAATATGGTGAGCAAAAGTCAGGTTGAGTTTGTGAATGATGGTGTCATCAACCATATAGTTACTGGATCTCCATGAGCATAACAAAAGTCGATAAGTGATGACAAGACACAGATGATTGCTAGAGAAGCTGATTAGGGTGTCACATTGCCAACAATTTTGTTATGGAATTTTGCTATTCATCACTTTTATTTTGGGATCACACCTCATGTTTTCAAAAAATATGTCTTTTCCTTGCCTCTTTCTTGTTTCAAAGTTAAGAGATGTATAGCATTTTATTTTGACAAAATATTTTGATCAAATTCTAATATGTAAAATTAAGATTAGTTAATCCTGAAAGATTAAAAATGTTTTGATTACAAAAATAACTCGATGTTTATTAAAATGACATGATAAACAATATGGGGTGACCAAATAAATTTGAGCTCACATCTAAAATTGATCCATACATCATGGAGCTAAGTTTTAGCAGTATGCAAAATGACATTTACTGGATTCAGTAGTTATAGACTCACGAATCATGACTGTTTACAAATCCAAATCATTTCATTGGACGAGATCAAAATTTATCGGCATTAGTTAACCTTGCTTGAAATGAGAAAATGTCATATTTGTTTATTCCCTTCACTATTCTTAAAATATATATTCCTTGCAAATCTCAATTTGAGCCTAATGAAATCTTTCTTTCAAAAAGAAACCTTAACATGGATCACACCCCACACTAGGGGCAAATGAGGATTTTTGGTTGAAAATATGATGACAATTGACAAGATCAAAAGATTGATGTCTTATCCCAAGTGCAGGAGTGTCAAAGTAATAAATAACCCGGCAAGACCGGGGTCAAACCACAGGGAAGTGAACTATATAAATTATAAATAATATATATAATTTAACAAAGAGTTAAAGAGATCTTTGAGATGTGATAATGATGAAAACAGTTGTCAAGGTTAGAGGATCCACTAATGGTATTTGAAGTAAATATAATATAAACTCTTTTTATTACTCAACTAGAAACCACACACAAAGGAGGTTCTAATCGGATGATAAATTGTTAACATGATTACATTAGTTATGTTATTCGAATAATGCTAATACTTGTAAATGTTATCAGGTATTCATGATTTTAATTTATGTTAACAACAAATCAAATTTCTTTTATAGCACAAGTGTCAGTAAAACCATAGGCTATGAAAGGGTCAAGCATTTATTGTACCAAGGGTTATAAAACATAAATCTAGATTAACTATTTAACAAGCAAAGTATTAAGAGTGAATAAGAGAACAAATACAAAACATGTTAGTATCAAACATAAAAGTCCATGTTGAGTTTACAATATACTTATTCTTACACCATTAGTGTAACCTTTCACCTTGACATAATTAACTTAGCTAAACATAATGAAGAAGAAAACATAAATAAACTAGATAAGAACATAGTTATGATGACAAGCATAAACAAGAGAGTAATATAACATGAAAGAAAACTTGAACATTACAAAGAGAGAAAGCAAGAAAATGATCTTAATCTGAAAACCAAGATGCCTAAATGCATTGTAAATGCCTCCTTTTATAGGCCAAAATTCAAAACTATTGATTTGATGACTAATTGTTGAGTGGGTGACCACCTCTTGACTTGGTAACAATCCTTATCTTCTTATCTACAGAAAACATAATTACTAACATCATAATTTGAACAGATAGTCTTTATGCAAGTTCTGGGAAATTATCTCAGCTTTTCAACAAAATAAGAATGAGGTTATTTGGACTTCTATAACTCGAGATATGGGTTGAACACTGAATAGTATCTGGGCTGCACGACAGATTTTGACTTCTCTGTTGTTGCTATAATTTGAACTTGAAAACGGTCCTTTTGAATCTTGGACTCTCATGAAAGTTTTAGGGTTATGTCTTAGCTTTCTATCCATGTAAACCACACCTAAATCCAAGTTCTACAGCTCCAGTTATGATCCAATAACCGAATGGTGTTCCAATTTGAATTCAACCAACACCTTTTTTCTAAGCTTAACCCTCTCTTTGTCTTCTCAATTTCAGTAGTTAAACTCATCAATCAATCTTTTGATTTATATGATAGGCTTGCATTTAAAATGAATATTTACCATAAATTAAATGTATCTTATATTATCAGACTTCTTGTTATAAAACATGCTTTAGTTAGGGAATTTAATGATACTTTAGTGCAATATGTTGATATAAAACCTTAATGAAAATGCACTTTTAAGTACTAATCAACAATGCTAGAATCAATGGTGGAATAGAATGCTAAGAATGGAAGACCAACAATTGAGAAAGGGCTAAAAGTGAAAAAGAAAGCTAGAAAAATTTAAGGAAAGCTATGTGAAAGCCATAAAATTGGAAATCACCCACACTTTAAAGCAAGTCAAGGTTGAAGGTAGAAAAATTCCTATCAAGTCTGGAAAGAGAAAAGGAGGTTTTTAATTGAGGAAGGGCACAACGAATGCCAAAAGTTAATGCTGAGGGCGAAAGTTAAAAAAAAGATAAAAGAAAAGAAAAGAAAAAAAGATTAAAAAAAAGAGAGATATTAAACCATGAACATGTCTTTTGGTATCTGTGAATGAAGCCTCTCGTATCTTCAAATGTTTAGATTCGGCTATCCATTAATAGTCATATGTCATTCTTTTATAAAGATAGTGAAAAAGAAATAAGGAAATGACGAGAACCTTGGCCTTTCCTTTGAATTGAAATTTAAGCCAAAAGAGTATCATGGAGATAAAAGATGGGCATTGAGTTTTAGTATTCTCTTTAAGTTTGAGATTGACAATGAAAGGAGTGGTATGGTGATACGCCAATGTTTGACCTTGATTGATAACACCAAAAGTTTTGACTGACCAAAAATCTTGTTAAGAGTGAGACATGATTATTGTTTGATTATGATGGAGTTTCTTGTCCAGTTTTAGGAAACAAGATTTATTGATGAAATATATGGCATGTCACTTTCTTCTACAAAGACAACAAGAGAAAGAGAGTTAATGAATAGTTGATGGTGATCCTATCTTTGAAACCCTCAAACACTTTTGAGCCTATGAATTTCATTTTCTTTCATAACCATAAACCATAGCCTACATTATGTGCTTTTAAAAGCTCTTTTTAATCAAGTAAGTGATTTGAACAGATAAATAGTGCTCTCAAAACTTAAAGAGCTTTTCCATAAAAGTTGTGGCTTCATGAACTAAGTTACCGGTTATTATGCATACTGATAAAATAAATGCTCAAAAGAGACAAATTTTCAATGGAACTGTCACACGTGTGCGGCGTCGCGGCGATAAAATCCACTCTCAAATCCTAGATGTTGGTATCCTGGAAAAATGGGGAGACAAGGAATTCTTGTCTTTTATTAGTAGAAAAATAGAATGAGTCGCCACCTAATATTTTGGTCCCTAGGAACCCTAATTGGTCTTAGAGATCGGGTACGGGGACTGGTTGCATAAAGGAAAGATATTAGCACTCCAAATACGCCCTACCTAAGGTAGACTGCATTGTTTTATTGTCTGAAAAAATATCTAAGGTATTGTTGCGGTTTCTAATTGTTGGTTAGTCTAATGGTTTAAGAAAAGTCTACCTCGGTAAGGAGATCTTTATCTTATCGGGCAAAACCTAACCATTCTAACATCAACAAAAAAAAACTATATATATATATATATATATATATATATATATATATATCGAAAATATGTCTTATGTATAAAGTTGTAATCCCAGATACTAAAAGAAAAAAATAATAATTCTTTTGCATTTTTTAAATATTGGTCTAGTTCTCGTAACTTTAATAAACTAGTTATTAAAGCCAAAATGCATGTTAATACATATTTTTGAATTTTTGTTATATGAAAATATGACATAATTTTTTTTTCTCTGAGATACTTGGCAAATGCGTGAAAATGAAAACATGATTTTTATTTTTTTTTAATTTTTCAATATTTTGATGAAAACTGAGTATTTCAATATCAGATTTATATCTTTACGGTATAAAAATACAAACCAATACTAAGCAAAATTCAGTAGAAAAATACACGGGAAAGTCATAGTTTTTTTTTAAATGATATTTTTTTAGAATTTTTTTTTGAATGGGCCAGACCCAGCCCAAAAAGAAACTGGGTCGAGATCAACCCAATAAAAATGCACACAATCTCATATTGGGCTGGACTCAACCCAGCCGTATGGACCAGGCTGATGATCCAGCCCGGATTGGTTACTCCAGTTAGTGTGGTCACGCAAAATAACAAGGTAATTGACACGACCAAAAGATTAATGTCTTTTTCCAAGTGTAGGAGTGTTAAAGTAATAAATAACCCGGCAAGACCGGGTTCGAACCATAGTGAGGTTAATTGTATAAATTATAAAAAATAATAATACAACAACAATAATAATAATAATAATAATAATAATAATAAAGATGAAGAAGAAGAAGTTGAAGAGAACTTTGAGATGGAAGATTAACGTAAGGATTAAATAACAACTAATGTCAAGGTTAGAGGATCCACTAATGGTATTTCAAACAAGTATAGTATAAACTCTTATTATTCAATCGGAAACCACACACAAGGAGGTTCCAATCAGATTATAAATTGTTAACATGATTATATTAGTTATTTTATTCGAATAATGCTAATACTTGTAAATGTTGTCAGGCATTCATGATTATAACTTATGTTAACAACAAATCAAGTTCCTTTCATAGCTCAGATGTCGGTTATACCATACAGTATGGGCTATGAAAGTGCCAAGTATTTTTTGTACCAAGTGTTATACAACATAAATCTAGATTAACCATTTAACAAGCAAAGTATTAAAAGTGAACAAGATAACAAATA
>Ga0325403_1000212_pt1 | contig 35419 bp, 15 predicted proteins | sample PopdelMetagenome_19_FD_205665 | JGI IMG/M metagenome (GOLD analysis project Ga0325403, IMG submission 205665) | Populus deltoides microbial communities from Bellville, Georgia, United States - Xylem-PdKOR-R4 | ecosystem: Host-associated > Plants > Phyllosphere > Stem > Wood/Secondary xylem... | reverse complement strand
AATGAAATCAAGAGTTTAATTGAAGAATTAATGAGTTTAAGGACTTAATTAAACTTTGATTTAATTAATTAAAGGAATCAGGGGTGTAATTGAAAAAATATCAAAGTTTAGAGCTGATTCAAGGAAAGATTGCTAGAAAATTAAAGTTCAAGGACCAAATTGAATAGTCCAAACATTTAGGACTGTTGTGTAAATGGCGATATAACTCAAGGATTCAATTGAATTTAATCCAAGGCCACAATTAGAAATCAATTGTTTCTGATTAGGATCCCAATTGTTAAGTTTAAACTGTTTAGGGACTAAATTAAAAAAAAGCCATGCCCAAGGACACAACGGCACCATTTTGGAAGCATTGTTCATCGTCTCCTACGTTTGAGCGGATGAAGCCGATTCAACAGGAAATCTGCAGCAAATCGTGGACCACGTCTCTTGCCCATGATCCCGCTCGTGATTTGAATAATAGTCCTGCAAAGGCAGGACTGGTTGAGGGGCAAGTTTCTCTATAAAATGGAGAAGAAAACCTAGAACCAGGGGAGGATTTTGGGAGAAGGAACCGAAAAATTAACCCAAAAACAGAGAAAAAAAAAAGCAGAGAAAATTGAACAAAAAACTGGGAATAAAGACTCAAGAAAAACCCAGAAAAGGCCTCAGCAACAGAGGAGGAGGGGCCGAAAATCAGAGGAGGAAACAGAACCAGAAGGGATTGGGACGAACAGGCCAGCAACAGAGGAGTAAGGAATGAAGATCCAGAGATAGAAAAAGAGGGCATAGAACACAGCAAAAAAAGTCAAATATACAGGGGCAGAGCAGGAACCGAAACAGCAAAACTGGGGAAAGAACCGGCAGATCACAGAGCCGAACAGAGACTAAAACCTGGGGAAACAGAGGGGAAGAGACAGAACCAGGAGGGGCTAAAACTAAACCCAGAAAAACAGAGTCAAGAACCAATAAAATGCAAGCCACAAACAGAGCAAAAAAGGAGACCCAATTTCGAAAGGAGAAGCCAGCACTGTACACTTTTCTTCATCACAAGGACTGAAAGGGCACTGGACTGGAGAAAAGAAGACCACGAACAAAAACAGAGAGAAGAAGTTTTTCCAGACTCAAAGCAGTAACACAGGGGAGATAAACAAATAGACAAAAAAAAAAAGAAGAAGAGGAAAGAAAGCAGAGACGAACAAAGGGGAGCTGGGAAAACAGAGGAAAAAAGAAGAACGACCCAGAGTCAAAATCCCCTGCAGCCATTTTGATCGTCTCCAGAAGCAGAGAGAAGGAACAATAGAGGAAGAACTTAAGAAGGAAATAACACCAATCGCCCTTAACTTCGTCTTCATCTTCAGGAGCAGCAGCCCACAGGTATGTTTCTCTACATCTCCTCTCGCTTTTCAGTTTTAATTCATGCCATACTGTTCATGTGAATTTTAATTCACTGAACACTTAGACACGCGTGAACCAGCTCACGCGTGTTATTTGCCCAGCCGGGCTCAGCCCAGCCCATGTGGGCTGAGCTGGGCCCACCCAAAAATAAAAAAATAAAAAAATAAAAAGATAAAAAAATATATAATAAAAATTGTGTATGTAAAAAAAAAATATAAAAATAAATTTATTATTTTTTTTATTTATTCATTGACGCCAGAGTCAGAATAAAAATACCAATTCAAATTTATTTCATTGTATTTTATTTGGTTATATAAAAAATGTGCGTGCAAAAAAAATAACTTAAGATAAAATAAAATAAATTTATTTGGTATATTCACTGACGCTAGAGTCAGGAATAAAAAATACTAATGTAAATTTATTTTATTTTATTTTATTTTGTTTTTATTTAGCTACATAAAAAATAAAAATAATACGTATGCGTAAAAAATAAATTGATTTTTATTTGTTTATTCACTGACACTAGAGTCAGGAATATAAAAAATGATGATTTAAATTTATTTATTCTGATACTTACGTAATATTTACCAGCGCCAGAGTTGGAAATATCTGTAGTTGAATATTCACTGACGCTAGAGTCAGGAATATTATACGCAAACAATCATAGTATAAAACAACATAAAATATTAGCAATTAATGACAAAGATTAGCAATGCAACTTGCCTTAGACAGAACGTTTAAGGGGTGATAATATCTTCCCTTTTACGTAACCAGTCTCGGACCATAGAATCTCTGTTGACCAGTTAGGGTTTCTAGTAACCGTAATACTAGGTGGCGACTCCTTAAACAAAGATCATTCACCATCAAAGAATAGGATGCCAGAAATCCATTCTTTTTCCAATTTTAAATTTTTAAGGCCGCCGCGATGTCTGGTGCGACAAAAACATTCAACCATATCATTGAATATACTAAGCATGCATCTTCGAAACGTGGCTGGTGCATTACATAATCCAAAAGACATCATTCGATATGCAAAAATACCAAATGGACATGTGAAAGTAGTCTTCTCTCGATCTTCCAATGCAATTTCAATTTAGTTGTAACCTGAATAACCATCTAGGAAATAATAAAATTCATGATTTACAACTCTTTCTAGGATTTGGTCCATGAAAGGCAAAGGAAAATGATCTTTTCTAGTCATTGAATTAAGTTTCCTATAGTCATTGCACATGCGCCAACCACTAATAGTCCTAGTTGAAATTAACTCATTTTTTTCATTTGTTATCACAGTGACTCTAGATTTCTTGGGTACAACTTGGGTAGGACTTACCCATTTGCTGTTAGAAATAGGATAAATGATTCTATTATTCAGAAGCTTAATGACTTCATTTTTCACTACTTCTTTCATATTAGGATTAAGCCTTCATTGTATTTCTCTAGAGGGTTTAGCATTTTCCTCCAAATAAATCCTGTGTGTGCAAATTAAAGGACTAATTCCTTTTATGTCAGCTATGGTCCATCCTAATGCATTTTTGAGCATTTTCAGAGTTTGTAATAACTTACCTTCTTGATGTGCATTAAGTTTGGAAGAGATTATTATCAGAAAAGTTTCATTTTCTCCTAAAAATGAGTATTTGAGATTGAATGGTAACGACTTCAAATAAGGTTTTGATGGTTGAACACTTGAAGGTATGAACTCAATTGATCGTGGTGGCAATTCCTCATTTTTCAGTCTCCAACTGTTTGCCTTTGATTCTTCCTGAAAATAAACCATTTGCAAATCATCAGATTCATCAATCTCAGTTTCACTGGAAGTGTTTGAAATTGACCATGAACTAATTTTTCAATAAAGTCCACTTCATGTAAATCATTATCATCTCCAGGTTACTTGTAAATGTTGAAAATATTCATCTCCAATGTCATGTTTCCAAAATATAACTTCATCACTCCATTCCTAGAGTTAATTAATGCATTAGAAGTTGCAAGAAATCGACGTCCTAAAATAATAGAAATTAAATTACATGCTTCAACAGGTTGTGTATCCAAGACAATAAAATCTACAGGATAAATGAATTTATCAACTTGTACTAACACATCTTCAACTATTTCTCTAGACACTTTTATAGATCTATCAGCAAGTAAAAGATTTACAGAAGTTGGTTTTAACTCACCTAGATTGAGACTTTGAAAAACCGAATATGGAAGTAAATTCACACTAGCTCCAAGATCAAGTAAAGCTTTTTCAATTTTATGCTCTCCAAATAAAGCATAAAATTGTAGGACAACCAGGATCTTTATATTTCAAAGCATTATTGTTTTGAAGAATAACACTTACTTGTTCGGCTAAAAAGGCTTTTTTTTTTCACATTCAGTTTTCTCTTCACGGTGCACAAGTCTTTAAAAAATTTAGCGTAAGAAGGTACATGTTTAATAGAATCCAACAAGATCCTTACCTATTTGAAAGTTTCAAAGATTTCAAAGTTGTGATTGACTTTCCTTTGTTTGGTCATGGCATGAGGAAATGGAAGTGCTGTCGGGAAATCAGTCTTTTTTTTACAATGTTCAGATTCAACCCTTTCCTTACCCTTAAAGATTGACTCATCATCTTTCTCACAAGGTTCAAGAGCGGGTTTTTCAATAACCTTACCACTGCGAAGAGTGATGGCTGATTTGACTTGATCCATCTATTGGCTTCCGGAACTACTTATATTTGCATTGTATTGCCCCCTGGGATTTTGCTGTGGTTGAGATGGAAACTTACCTTTCTCTTGAAAACTGAGAGTAGATGTAAATTTTACAAGAGCATCTTTTAGATCTGCCATGGTTTGAGCATTTTGATTGTTGATTGTCTCTTGCTTTTCAATGAATGCATGCAATGTTTTCTCAAGATTTCTTCTAAGAGGTGGAGCATAAGGAGGTGCATATCCATAAGAATTTTAGAAATTATGGTGTGCTTGAAACGGTGGCTGTGAAGTTTGTGCATTATTGTTATCACTTTTCCAACTGAAATTTGGGTGATTTCTCCAACTAGGGTTGTATGTTTGCAAGTATGGGTTATGATTGGGCCTTTGGAAACTGTTTAAAGCATGAGCTTATTCATGGAGGCATTCCTTGAAAGAAGGCAAAGTTGGACAGTCATTGGTTGAGTGTTCATTGGTTTCACAAATTTGACACACATGTCTTGAACATATTTTAATTGACCACTCTTTTTCAATTCTAGTGCCTCGACTTTTCTAGCTAAAGATGTAAACTTGTTGGAGGTCATGCTCTTCTCTAAGGTTATACATTCCTCCACTAGATGTATGAGGTTGAGTTTTACTTGGTGCCTCATAAGTGCCTGTAGTGTCCTAATTTTGAGTATTTTCAGCTAGTAAGTCTGGGTACTCCATTGCTTCATTAGGGTCTTTATATTCAAAAGTTCCATTTTACATCAATTCCATCATTTGTCTATCTTTAGGTGTTAACCCTTCATAAAAATGTGAAACCAATCTCTATGTTTCAAAACCATGATGAGAGCAAGTATTAAGCAAGTCTCGATACCTATCCCAACATTGGTAAAATGTTTCTCCTGGTTTTTGAGTGAATGTGGTGATCTATCTTTTGAAAAAGTTTGTTCTGTGAGACGAAAAAAACTTCTTTAAAAATTGTTGTTGCATTTCATCTCAAGCACGAATGGATCCTGACATAAGATTTTGTAGCCATGTTTTAACTTTATCTTTTAATGAAAAAGGAAAAAACTTTAATCTGATGGTGTTCATGGTACAATTTAAGTCATTATAGGTGTTATAGACCTCCTCAAATTCTCTCAAATGCAAGTATGGATTTTCTAGATCTAAGCCATGAAAAGAAGGTAAAAGTTGAATAATGCTTGACTTAAAATTAAAATGAGATGCATTAGGGGAGAAAACTATGCATGAGGGTGCACTTGTTCTTATGGGATTCATGTGGTCTCTAAGTGTTCTAACATGATTATTCTCATTATGAAGCGACTAGTTATCTTCTTTGGCCATATTTTCTGAAATTGATGAGGATACCCTACAAAGTTTACCACTTAATGTACGTGACCAAGCTCTCATGCACGTATAGGAAGAGAATAAAAGGAAGAAAAGAAAATAAAACGAAACAAAACAAAATAAAAGAAAAGAAACAAAAGTTAGATAAAATGAAAAGTGAAAAGATAAAATAAAATAAATATTATAATTTATACAAGAATTTACCTCTCCGGCAACGACGCCAAAAACTTTACACGATCAAAGAGTTGATGTCTTCTCCCAAGTGTAGGAGTGTCGAAGTAATAAATAACCCGACAAGACCGAGGTCGAACCACATGGAGGTTAACTGTATAAACTACAAATAAAAAAAATAGATAATAACAGAAAAGGAGTTGAAGAGAGCTTTGAGATGTGATATTGATATAAGGATTAAACAATGATAAAATAATTGTCAAGGTTAGAGTATGCACTAATGGTATTTCAAACAAGTATAGTATAAACTCTTTTTATTACTCAACTGGAAACCACACACAAAGGAGATTCCAATTGGATTATAAATTGTTAACATGATTACATTAGTTATCTTATTCGAATAATGCTAGTACTTGTAAATGTTGTCAGGTATTCATGATTATAACTTATGTTAACAACAAATCAAGTTCCTTTCATAGCACTGTGTCTGTTATACCATACGGCTGTGCTATGAAAGTGCAAATTATTTGTTGTACCAAGGGTTATACAACATAAATCTAGATTAACCATTTAACAAGCAAAGTATTAAAAGTGAACAAGATAACAAATACAAAACATGTTAGTATCAAGCATTAAAGTCCATGTTAAGTTTATACTATACTTATTCTTACACCATTAGTGTAACCTTTTCACCTTGACATAATAAACTTAGCTAAACATAGTGAAAGAGAGAAACATAAATAAACAAGATAAGAACATAAATAAGATATAAGTTAACTAAGTAAAGGGAAGGAAATGAAAAGCATAAACAAGAGATTAATATAAACAAAACTTAAGCATTACCAAAATATAAAGAGAGAAAGCAAGAACATGATCTTGATCTGCAAACCAAGATGCCTAAATGCATGGAAAATGCCTCCTTTTATAGGCCAAAATTTGGAATTATTGATTTGATGACTAATTGTTGAGTGGGTGGCCACATCTTGACTTGGTGACAATCCTTATCTTCTTGTCTGAACAAAACATCATTGCTAACATTATAATTTGAATAGATAGTCTTCGTGAAAGTTCTGGGAAATTATCTTAGCTTTCCAACAAACAAGAATCTGTGTATTCAGACTTCTAGAACTTGAGATATGGGCTGAACATTAAACAATGTCTAGGCTGCAGGACAGATTCTGACTTCTTTGTTATTGCTACAATTTGAACTTGAAAACGGTCCTTTTGAATCTTGGACTCTCATGAAAGTTTTAGGCCTATGTCTTAGCTTTCCATACATATAAACTAGACTTAAATCCAAGTTGTACAACTCTAGTTATGATCAAATAACCGAATGGTGTTCCAGTTTGGACTGAACTAACATCTCTTTTCTAAGCTTAGCCCTCTCTTTATCTTCTCAATTTCAGTAATTAAACTCATTAATCAATCCTTTAATTTATGTGATAGGCTTGTATTTAAGATGAACATTTATCATAAATTAAAGGTATCTTATATTATTAGACATGTTATTATAAAACATGCTCTAGTTAAGGAGTTATTGATACTTCAAGTGCAAAATGATGATATAAAACCTTGATAAAAATGTATTTTTAAGTACTAATCACTTTGACACCTTATTTTGATTTTATATGTATATTCATTTATAACTTTTTCTTTGCGTAGGGAATTTGTTAAGGGAAACTGGATCTGCGGCTAGTGGATCCTCAACTTCTCTACCAATGCACATCTTTATGTCTCTTCGTAAATGTGCTCCTTTTGTTCATGCTCCTTCTGCTCCTTCCTCTCATGAACATAGCCATTTTAAAGACAATCAGCCTTTGATATGTAGGTGAAGGGTTGGAAGAACATTTTGTATGGACATTGAAGAGTCTCCTGTATATGTCCCTCATATTGAAGAGGTTCATGAGGATGTCTCTCCTATTAAAGAGACAAATGAATTTAACCTTCCTGTTGAGGAGACGTGACCTAAGGCAATAAGTGGTGATCGTCCCTCCATTTCAGGGGGTGCTCTGGAACTAACCCCAACAACGATGGTTATGAAGATAACTTTATGATGGAAGAGGATGGGGGTTTCTTTGGTTACAGATTCTGATGTAGAAGTGGTCCCTTCTCCAACCAAGACTCTTACTCTCGCAAATCCAGTCCTCATCCTATGGGGGTGGAAGATGGCTTCTCTAATCTGAACTTAGGTTATGCTCCTCTTCGCTTTCCTAACTTAAGTGAGGAAAAGAAAAGTACGATATGATATTTTTTCCATGAAAGTTCCACCCTAGGGTTTAGGGGAGTAGAGGTGATGGAAGCCTTGGATAAGTTACTCACCCTCCTCTGATGTTGGTGCTCTTAATGATCCTAACTACTAGCATCATCTAGACATTACTAGGCATATGGTTTTTTAGGTATAAGTGAGTTTTTAAGTTATTATTATTTTTTTCTAATACATTGATTAGTTCTTAGAACTATATTATTTATTTACTTTATATTATTGTTGTGCCAATCTAGACCTTTATTGCGTGTGCCCACTCCAAGAGTAGGTGAGCTGAGGAGAAGAGAGTAATGAGAGAGACCATTGAGCAGTATCGTGCTAGCAAGTCTGAGGTATGTTGGTTCAATAAGGAGAAAGTTGCTTAGAACGCTGATATAGCCTTTCTCAAAACTACGTATACCCAATTGCAGGGGGAGTTGAGAGCTCAGATATACATCCTGGAGTCCAATAAATAAAAGTTAGCTAAAATTTATAGCCACATAGACTTCTTGAAAAAAAAAGGTGGCTGAGCTCAAGGGAGCAAGAGAGGCTTTAAGAGGGGAATTGAGGATGTCTAAGGAGGAAATGAGGGCTGCCAATGAGGAGGTTAAGAGTCCGCGTTTGAGGATGACAACCCTGAAAAATTATTCCCAAGTCTTTTAGGCAGACTTTAGAATATTTGTTTCTCTGATAAAGAAAATAAGAGATAAACTTTCTCTGACCATGTCCAACTTGTATATCTATAGGCTATTGGGGCTTGAAATGTTGGATAACATGGTTGTTATTGTTGTTGGAACTATTGTTCTTAGGAAAACCACATAACAATCCCTTGGAGATTTATACGTATAACACTAAGAAGACCACATACCAATTCCTTAGAGGTTTGTGTATATAGCATTAGGAAGACCACATACCAATCTGTTAGAGATTTTTGTTTATAACACTAGTAAAATCACATACCAATCTCTTGGAGGTTTGTGCGTATAACATTAGAGATACCACATACCAATCCATTAGAGATTTGTAACTTTACTGGCGGGAATGAGACTTTTCATATAATATAAACAAGGTTTTTAAAATCGCGATTTTAACACGACACAGAAAGTACTAAACAAACTCGGATCGTAAAAACGGATCGTAAAATCGTAAAATCGTAAGGAATTTTAAAATATATCAAAAAAAATTCATGCTTCAAAAAAATCATAAGGAATTTTCACCCCATTAATTCAGTCCTATAATACTAAAATGGCATTAAATTCAGTCCAATTTTCACCCCATTAATTCAGTCCAATTAATTCAGTCCTATAATACTAAAATGACATTAAATTCAGTCCAATTTAATATTTTTCAGTCCAATTTTCACCCCATTAATTTAATTCAATTCAATCCAATTAATTCAGTCCTATAATACTGAAATGGCATTCAATTTAGTCCAATTCAACAGTTTTCAATCCAATTTTCACCGAGTAATATTTAGTCCAATTCAGTCAAGATATAAAGTATATACTGTGGCATTCAATTCAACAATTTTCTCACCCGATCAATTCCATTCAATTCAACATTATACATATACAAATTACAGGACCGGACAAAATGAATTACAGGGTAACAAACTAACTAATAATTAACACTTAACAGGGCAAAACAATCTATTACAGGGGCAAAATCAACTACTGCAGTGATGATGATGAAGGCAAAATGAACTTACGGTGTCGCCTGTTGCTGTTGAAGATGATGATGATGAGCTGAACGACTACTGTTGATGATGAGCTGAACGGCTGCTGTTGAAGATGATGATGATGAGCTAAACGGCTGTTGGTGAAGAGGCCCGACCGCCCGATGTCGCCTGCTGTTGTTGAAGATGGGAAAGAAAGCAGATCATTGCCGGCGTGCCACTGTTAATAAAAACTGCAGAGGAAGCCTGAAGCCGTGAGCTGTTGAGGAGATCATTGTCGGCTCGTCGTGGTTAAAATCACGATAAACAGAAGAGGAAGCCGCGACCGTGAGCACTGAGGAAAGAGAAGGAGTGAAGAATGGAGTCACCGGACCGTGAGCACTGTCACTGGCCGTTTTTGTGGAGGATGGAGATCGTTGTCGCCGCTTTTGTGGTTGCCAATTAGGGATTTGTTCGGTTGGAAAGAGTATTTTGTACGTTGTGATTTGTGAAGATTGATTGTGAATTGTGAGTATTTTCGCCTGAAGTGAAGACTGAAGATAGCCACGTGAGTCCGTGACTATGCAAGAAAAATCCAATAGGCGTCTAACAGCTGGACATGAGGGGGGAATTTTGTTTTAGTGCCTCATTTTGGCAAAATCGCAAAATCGGTCTTGAAATCGTGATTTTGCGCAATTTCGTTCGATTTTTGCGATTTCACCCGATTTTACTCATTTTTTATTTTTTCAAGCGATTCAACACGTAAGGCATGTTTTGACTCGTAAAATCATATGATTTTACAAGTCAAAACGCAATTTTAACAACATTGAATATAAATGTAAATCCCTATCTACTATAATACATTTTTAAGTGATTAAAATGCCAGGTGAGGAAGAGTCTTCCCTTTCATATTTTGCAAATGGTAGGTGTTTGCCTTGACCACTCTGATGATCTTGAAAGGACCATCACATTTAGAAGCCAACATGCCTCTACTTCCTTGGTTGCTTGTAGCTTTTAATTTTTTTAGGATCAAATCTCTAAATTTGAATTTTTTGTTCTTGATTTTAACGTTATGGTATTGAATTGCTTTAAGTCGATGAACTTCATTCTTAACTACTACTGTTAGTCGAGTCTCTTCTAAGAAATCTAGATTGGTCATGAGGCCTTGTTCATTTCTCTTAGTTGTAAAGTGAACCACCCTTGGACTAGGGCATCCAATTTCAGCTGGAATCATTGCTTCAATTCCATAGGTGAGATGAAAATTAAGTTTCTCTTGTGGACGTCTTCTGAGTTGTCCTATAAACCCATACAATCTTATTGAGCAACTCTGTCCATTCTGACTTGGTTTGTTTTATCTTCTTCTTCATCCCATTAAGTAAAACTTGGTTGGTTAGTTCTGCTTGACCATTGGTTTGAGAATGCGATAGGAGAAACGATGGTCAATATAGAGCCTTTAACACTGTTATTTTATCTTGTGATTATCAAACTGGGTTCCATTATCTATTATCAAGACTCTTGGAAGTTCAAAACGACATATGATATTTTTCTATAGGAATGAAAGTACTTTACTAGTAGTGATGTTTGCTAAGGCTTCTATTTCAACCCATTTGGTGAAATAATCAACAACTACCAAAACAAATTATCTTTTACCAGTGGTATTCAAGAATGGTCTTAGAATGTCCATCCCCCATTGAGCAAAAGGCCATGAAAAAGTTATGACAATCATTTATATAGATGGTTGATGGGAGACCGAAGCAAATCTTTGACATTGATCACACTTCTTCACTAAACTTATTGTATTATGGAGTATAGTTGGCCATTAAAAACCCGTTCTCATTGCTTGAGCAGTTAGGGCTCTAGATGAGCAAGTCTAGTTTCTCAAAAGACTAGGCGTTGCACCCCTTTGTCTTCTTTAACCATAACAATGCTTACAACCAAGTCTAATACTCCCAAATAAAGGAAGAGATCTTCACCCTCTCTAAGTTGGGATAAAAGTCTAGGGGATGAGAGGTGGGCTTTTAGTTCCTCAAAAGAAACACTATATTCACCAATCACCCCTACTTTACTTGCTAGACTCATGTTTTCTTAGGCTGACGGATGAATTCAAGTTTCTTGGATTTGACATATAACCAATCCAAGATACACTAGGTTTGGCTTATCGCTAAACCCAAGTGTTTGGGGTCTAGTATAACATCAGACCAATGTTCTCTTGGTTTTAGTAGATTGCTAAATCCAAACGTATTGGATTTAGCAATTCGCCAGATTTGTATTGTCTTAGATCTGATACGCCATCAAATTTAATTTATATTAGGTTCGGCTAATTACCGAACCCAATTATTTTAGAATCTAGCATATCACCATATGCCAAAAATAATTATTTTATTAGCTTATCAGCTCTTTCGAGGATCGTCATCCAGCCAAAGCAATTCAGTGAAGAATTTCAAAATTCTGATCAATTATCCTGACTGTCATTTTCACTAAGCTCAAGCATTAGAACATGTTTGGGAATACGGTGCAAACCGCGTTCCCAAAAAAATTAATTTTTTTGCTAAAATTTAATATGGTTTGTACGTTTTGGATCATTTTGATCGACTGATGTCAAAAATAATTTTTTAAAAATAAAAAAAAATTATTAACATACATTTCAGCATAAAAAATTATTTAAAAATCAACCAATACTACACTACCAAATACCTTCTTAATTCAATCATGTAGACATCAAAATCCAGTTATTTCCAGCGGCAAAGGCGGAAAAAAAAAACACCAAACTTTTGACTTTTATAACCAATGGATTGAAGTTCCAATGTGAATCCATTCATAAAATTCTAGCTTGCGGTTGGCCCACTGTTGCTTTTGTCAAATTTTACATCTTCACATGATGCAATAAGGATTACTTAATGCATGCATGATCTAAGCATTCCACTCATCCCATGGCCATTCTTAAACAATAGATTTTTGCTTGTTCCCGACTTTCCGCCCATAATCCACACCTTACGTAGCCTATGGTTTCAAGTTTTTCAACGAAAGTCACCATGAGAAACTGATCACCACTACCATACAAAAATAATATATTCTAATTTTCAACTACGCAAATAAATAATAAGCAACCTCAACTAGCACTTTAAACCCTCCTTTTGATCTCTCTCTCTCTCTCTCTCTCTTCTGTCCATTGCTCTGATCTCTTCTGTTTGGATTCAGTATTTCACCATGCCTTTCTCTTCTTCTAATTCTGATCCTCTTGCTGCTTTTTTGCATCTTGAAACTCACTCTCTCACTGATATGGGTTCCTCTAAGAATCCAAACCCATTTCAAGAAACAAGGCATAAGTGGCCCTAAATACAAGATCATTTTCGGCAACTCGGCAGAGATCCGCCGTTTATTTGCTGCGGCAGCAGAGTCTAAGTCAACATGTATCAACCATGATATTCTTCACCGTGTGGCTCCACTGTACTACGAGTGGTCACGCAAGTATGGGAAGACTTTCCTCTACTGGTTTGGATCCAAGCCTAGATTGGCTATGTCCGATCCAGATAGGATTAAGGAGATTCTAATGAATACAAGGGGGTCATTTGAGAAGATTCCGTTTAACCCGCAATCAAAAGTTCTGTTTGGAGGAGGGCTTGTTGGGCTTGATGGTGATAAATGGGCTCTACATAGAAGGATCACAAACCAAGCTTTTAACATGGAGCGGGTTAAGGTAAGCTTGTAAACTCATCAATTCTTGTATTAGGCTCATTATCATTGTAGACATGTTTGCGAGTATTTTTTACACTTTGAGCTCAAAAACTTTGGGTTCTCTACTGGTCTTGTTAGGTCCACGTGACCGTATGAAACATCGAAGAAGTAACTTGGGATGATCATAAAAACACACTTGTATCAGTCTTTTAAATAAATCTCTCGCAATGCTAATCCTAAGTATTCTACTCAACAAGTTCAGGGTGGAAATATACCTCTTAAGCCAACCCCTTAAGAGTTAGGAATAGAGTTCCTAACCATTAGAGGTTCAGAATCACACTCATCCAAGCATGTAAAACCTTTTGCAGTCCTTATGGTTCCTCATAATCTTTGCAAATTTGATCCAAATTTCATCAAACTGCTGACACCAAAATCTATTTGACAGGGTTGGGTTCCAGAAATTGTGGGAAGCATTGCCAAGATGCTAGAGAAATGGGAGGGAATAAGAGGAGGGAGAGATGAGTTTGAGATGGATGTGCATAAAGAACTTCATGACCTCTCAGCAGATATTATCCAGAACTGCTTTTGGAAGCAGTTATGAAGAAGGGAAGCGCATATTTACATTACAGGAACAACAAATGCATTTAGTTTCTCAAGCTCTGAAAAGTGTCTACATTCCAGGGTTCAGGTGATTACTATCCTTTCATTTGGCCACAAATTATAATACTACTAAAAGAAACCAGAATGAAAGGTTTGTTTTATTATATGTCCAGGTTCGTGCCTACCAAGAAGAACAGAGAGAGGAGACCAGAGAATGAAACTCGTAAAGCGATAAGAATGCTGACCAAGAATAACAGCAGAGCAAGAGAAAATTCAAGGAATCTACTTAGTTCACTCATGTCTTCATATAAAAATCAGAAAGGGTGTTAGGGATTCTGCTCCCCCTAGCGGACCGGTGATGTTCTGATAGTTGTCTATTGGAAGCTAAGCACACTGACATATAATATTTAACGTGATTCAGCAAATTATCTACATCCACGGGAGAGGTACATGTTATTAGAGATAGAGAAATGATACAATACACATACATGGAGGAGGATAATCACATCCACTCTATTCAACTCCTAGCTCTCATTACTACACTTGCAGCTGCTGCAATGGGAGCAGCCATTGCAGCCACTCTCTTCTTCTCTTCTCTTTTATTCTCCTCACAATCTTTCTCATTTTGCTGCTCTCTCTCTCGGTGCCTATTTATAGGCTTTAATGGCAGCTCCTCTTGCTTATTTGTCAACAATGATGGCTACCAACTCTAGCTCATCTTCAACAATGGTGGCTGCACCAGCAACCCTCTTTAACTCTTTGACAATGACAGTCATCCTCTTCTAGAAGATAGGCTGCAGATGCTACCACATAAGTAGCAATATCCCAACAATCACCCTCTTTGCAATTTATATAGGCAATTGTCCTCTTGCTTCTTCAGCACATGCTTGCATTATGCAGCTCTTCTAAGCTTACCATTCCAAGAGTGTCTTTGGCCAAGTTTACAGGTACTTTCCAAACCTTTCAATCACTAGAGTCACCAAAGCACCCCTTTGCTCACTCCAAATGATCACTTCAACCAGATGGTTTGTCACATCTCATATGAAGAGTGTTAACGCTTGTCTCCGAAACAACACTCCCCTTCAAGCATATCAACCATGCTTGGTCCGAAATGATTTATCAAGCCTCATATCAAGGCTTACAACACCCCCTCAAATGGAAATATCTATTTCCGAGTGCGTTAGTCATTATCTGAGTATTTCAATGTGATCACGAGTTCACTACTCTTCCAAGAATCTACTCATCCCGGAGTTGCGTTTGTCCTCTGTTCCACCCTAGAAACCACGCCTTACTTCTCCATGAGTCTCTCACTCTTAGTCGTAAGAGTCCAAGTAGCTTTCCACCTTTAACCATGGGGTAGCCCATTAAAGGTTGATCCATATCTATCTTCATACTCTGAGTATTACAATGCCATTACCGAGCTCACCACCTTGACAAGAGTCAACTTGTTCTCGGAACCTGTGCATGTCCTTTGCTCATTCCTAGCAGTCGCGTCTTAATGCTCCACAAGTCATCCACTTATTGTCCAAGGCAAATGTTATCTAGCTCATTGATCTTTAGCCTAGGGGCAATATCCATGAAAGTCAATCCTACATTTGTTTCCATACTCATCATAGTCATTTCATTGGCTATCCATACACCTGTCCACTCATATCTAGTCGTCATCTTGCTAGTCTTCAACTGTTTTATTACAAACTGCTATATATAAAAAAATAGTACCGTATAGATAATCTTTCCACTAGGCAAGTTCCCAGGAAAGATTGGAGGGGTCACACTGGTCCCGCTTAAAACCCAATCTCCTAGACAGAACTTCTTAGGCCATATTTACCCATCGTACTGTCTTTCTGTATATACAACCATTTGCTAGCTTTGTTGCGGCTTTTCTTTACAAGTGATCTAGGGTATCTTGGTTTTATATCTGATTTCTCAATATCTGGCGAGACTACCAATGCTTAGATTCATCAAGATTGGTCTTCGTCAATTTCCACTCTCCACCTCAAATTATCCACTTGATCGGTGTCCAGAGTGTCCCAATTTTGCCTTCATTCAGCAACTAAAAAATCTCTCCATTTAGTAGTTCAGCATGTAATTGGGTAAACATGTGCACCTTCTTCTTCTTCATCCCCATCGACCACCATGATGACTTTCAGATGCCTCCTGATCGGGCAATCTATTTTTTTAATTCACCACCACCACTTTCAGTCTCAATCTCAATGATTAGACCATACCATTGCATCCGGAACGATCAAATTAGCTGGAAACAAGTCTGAAATTGTCCAAATCACATTTTAAATGGCTAAGATTTGATCAAAACAATTATGGCCTGATGAACGATCCAGATTTCAATCTTAGATCCGGTTAGATCCGGTTGCACCTAGGATCAGCTACACTGGATCCTGTCCCTCGGCTCGCGGCTTGGCTCAAACTTGACTCGGCTCCTATCGGCTCGGCTCGTGGCTGATGACGTGGCAGGTGGGTCCCACGGTGCTGACATGTCAGGTGACTGGGTGCTGCCTTGGCATGCCAACTGTGCATGCTGACGTAAGCCTTGATGTGAGGCTTGATAAATCATTCCGGACCAAGCATGGTTGATATGCTTGAAGGGGAATGTTGTTCTAGAGACAAGCATTAACACTCTTCAGATGAGATGTGACAAACCATCTGGTTGAAGTGATCCTTTGGAGTGAGTAAAGGGGTGCTTTGGTGACTCTGGTGATTGAAAGGTTTGGCAAGTACCTGTAAACTTGGCCAAGACGCTCTCGAAATGGTAAGCTTAGAAGAGTTGCAGAATGCAAGCATGTGCTGAAGAAGCAAGAGGACAATTGCCCACATAAATGGCAAAGAGGGTGATTGTTGGGAAATTGCCACTTATATGGCAGCATCTACAGCCTATCTTCTAGAAGCGGATGGCTGCCATTGTCAAAGAGTCAAAGAGGGTTGCTGGTGCAGCTACCATTATTGAAGATGAGCTGGAGTTGGTGGCCACCATTGTTGACAAATAAGCAAGAGGAGCTGCCATTGAAGCCTATAAATAGGCACCGAGAGAGAGCAGCAAAATGAGAGAGATTGTGAGGAGAATAAGAGAGAAGAGAAGAAGAAAGTGGCGCTGCAATGGTTGCTGCCATTGCAGCAGCTGCAAGTGCAGCAATGAGAGCTAGGAGTTGAGTAGAGTGAATATGATCCTCCTCCTCCATATATGTGTATTGTATTCTTTCTCTATCTCTAATAATATATACCTCTCACGTGGATGTAGGCGATTTGCCGAACCACGATAAATATTGTGTGTCAGTATGCTTAGTCTCCAATAGACAATTATCAGAAAATCACCGGTCCGCGCAGGGGAGCCGGAATCCCTAACAAAGGGAAGGAAGATACGTTAGGGGTAGAGGAGATTATAGATGAATGCAAGACCTTCTATTTCGCAGGAAAGGAAACTACTGCCAATCTTTTGACTTGGTCGCTTATCCTCTTAGCATTACATCAAGAATGGCAAAACAAAGCAAGGGAAGAAGTGTTTTCTGTCTGTGGAGGGAATGATCTTCCAGTGGCAGAGAATTTAAACGATCTCTAGATTGTAAGCTTAGAATACTAGCCTGACAGAGTGGTAAGAATTTTAAAAGGGTGCAGTTTTGCTCTTCTACATCATAATAATTCTAAATTTCTTTTTGTTAATATCCCGGTTCCTTATCTTGCAGGTTAACTTGATACTCAATGAAACACTTCGGCTCTACCCTCCAGCTACTATGTTGATGAGACAAGCATCTAAAAAGGTTAAGCTTGGGACCCTGGACATTCCTGCTGGCACTTAAATCTATTTATCCTTGACTGCTGTCCATCATGATACTGATATATGGGGAGAAGATGGCAGTGAATTCAATCCCTCGAGATTTAATGAGTCTCGAAATCACTTAGCTTCATTTTTCCCATTTGGGATAGGCCCCAGAATATGTGTTAGGTCAAAATTTAGCCATTGTTGAGGCAAAAATTGTCCTAGCTATGCTCATCAAACATTACTCTTTCATAGTATCCCCAACCTATGTTCACGCTCCAATGCTCTTTATAAGCTTGCAGCCTCAATATGGTGCACAGATACTTTTCCGCAGGATTTCCAATTGAAGATTGGTTAGCAGTATAATCTGATGTTCCTGTAAAATAATTACAACCCGAAGGATTGTACCTTCAAAAAAGATATTCTTGTCTTTTCACGTACCAAAGTTTTGTATATAAGTTTCAAAATTTGGTATTTCTTGAGACATGAGAACTTGATTGGTTGGTCCACTAGATGGGAGGCTCATTGAGTTTTTTATGTCATTAAGGCATAATTTTTGTTGTCTATTTAATTGGTCATTTGAGTTTTGTCATGCAGGTTTAGTCTTTGCTCAATTTTACATGGATCTGGAATATGCCATTACACGTCAAGAGCTCTCCTAAGAAAATGGAGTGGAGGTTGATGCCCCTGAAACATGCCAAAACTCCCGACAGTTAGCGTATAGAGCCCGTTTATAGTAATCTATTTTCAATAAAAAAAAGTGAGCGTGTTTCATCACTTTATAATTCCGTGTGGGGTTACATATGATATTTCCATATTAAAAGATTACACATTAATATTTGGACTGGTATATTAGAAATTTAATAAGTTATACATATTAAAAATTATTAGTAAAAAATTAAACTGAAATGATTTAACTAAGTATGATTTGATTAAAATATATTTTAAAAATTAAGGACCACAGTATAATTAATATAAAAATTATATTTATAGACCTAGAAAAATTAAGTAAGGACTTAATTGAATTAATTTCTAAAATTATCATGAATTAATATATGGATATTATTCAAGTGGCAAATTGATATTTTGTTAATTTATAGGGATTTTCAGATTTCGCTATAAATAGTAAGTTATGCTTTTTATTTTTGTATGGTTATCTGTTAGACAGAAAAATTACATGTCACAGAATAGAGATCTAACAATCTAGGTATAACAATTCCTCTCTCCTAAATATGGATGTATAAGATTTTTCATTGGTGGTTCGTGTGGATTACGGTTGGAGGTCGGACAATTGGACAACTTGTGGTTTGTGGAAACCTATTATTTAAATAATTATTCAAAGCTGAAGAAAATGAAATCTTTAGGTAATAAATCCCTAAACAACTTTATATCTATCTAACGGAATCCTAGGGACTCCTAAATAATTTTGTTTTACTGTTTTCACTGCATGCATGATATTTGAGAACCCAATAGTGGCATCCGAGCCTCCATTAGACAATTAGAGTTGTTGATTACATGTTTTAATTGTTAATGACGTTAATTGCAAATTAAATTTATATGCAAATTTATTTTTCCAAAAAATATTTTTTCTCATTATTCTTTCTGGTTACTATTCTAGCCAAATTTGGCCGAAATTCACCACTAATTTTTTAAAACTAGTTTTAGGTGGCTACAATAGACACAAGTAGTGGCGCCAGCATCGCTGCGTGCCTGGCTATGCTACGTGCACAACCAGTCACCTTTGGCAAAAGGCCTAACATTGTCAGATTGCGGTTGCGTGGGGGCTGTTGCCCTGCGTTGCCACCAGGTGCAGTGGGAGTACTAGTGCCATTACTAAAGGCTGCCACTGGCGTGGTCTAACCATGCTGACAATAGCAAGAAGAAGATGACAGGGGAAAAATTACAATTTTACCCCTACTATCTAGATTAGGGTTTTTAGGGGTAGAGTTATGTATATAGCCTGCGACTTATATCTAATCACTTTTTGGTATATTTAGAGTTGAAATTATGATTTTAGCCCTTCATATATAAAATAATAATTTTATATTAAAATTGAAACCCTAAATTAAATTAATTATAGAATTATTTTTTCTAATAGGATTAGGAATGAATTAAATTGTTTAATTCATTTTTAATAAGAGTTTTTGAAGTACAAAAAATTATTTGGGAAATTTTCAAATTGGATTTGATTGAATATTTCTAAGTGTTAGAAATATTATTTTAAATTGTACATAAGGCCAATAATTAGAATAACATGCAGTATATTTTTAATTATGCATATTAAAATGTTTTATGCATGATGAGTGATTGTTAATATTAAAGACCAATGTAAATATGCTTTTATTTAATAGTTGAATTATTGGAATTTCTATTAAATAGGAATTTTATTAAAGTTTTGGTTGTTCAAGAATTTCTCCATAAAAAAATTAGGAGAAACAACCTATATATTGGATTTAGAGATCTATAGAAATAGATCTAAAAGGTTGCTTAGATTGTCTCAATCCATGCATATAGACTAAATGCTAAATTAGCTTAACATGAAAGAATCTAAGATTGAATTCTTATCTATTTTGCATAGAACACCTCCTTCCAAAGACATGTGTTCTAAGACATAAATTGAGAGAGATATGATGGAAATGGTATCCTATACTTAACTATAGGATCCATCAATAGAGAAGATAAACCAAAAGTTCAAAATTGTTTGAATTAAAATTTTTTCAATGAAATGTTTGAAAAATAGTAAATACCAGTCAATATATATTTTATTCTAAATGGTAGTGTTATGAGTTGAAAGAATTCCAAATAAAAGAGTACAATTGATTCTACAACTGAATAAGAGTATACCTTCACATTTGAGGAAACAAAAAGGTTGTTTGGATTAAGAAGTTCATCAATGAACTAGGTTGGTTCATAGCATTGTTGATCTAGTTGCCCTGTACTATGATAATAATGGAGCAATTGCATAAAAAAAGAAACCAAAATCTCATTAATGATCCAAACAAGTACTTAAAAAATTCTATTTGATTTGATAAATGAATGAACTGAAAGATGTGAAGATATAGTGAATACCCACCGAAGAGAATCTATAAGATCCTCTTACTAAGTCACTATCTATGCAGAAGCATTAATGCTACATAAAGCAATATGATTTTAAATATATGAGCAATTAACATTAGTGCAAGTGAGATATTGATAGTTTAATACATACTATAGCCAATCAGTTGGTTGCACGTGATATGTTTATATTCATGTAAATACATATTTATTATTAATAAAGGCCTAATTTATCTTTGATATTTATATAATGTTAGATTAATGAATCTAATATTTGGTTTATGAATCTAAAGTAAAAATAAAGTCTATGAGACAAAAATGCTTTACAAAGAAAATTATAAAGTTGTTGTAATTATAAGATTCCTCTTGCATCAAAACATTATTCCTAAAATGTTCCTAGTCGATGCTCTCTTAAATATTGGATATTCATTAAAGCCGTAGAGACTGATACAAATTATATTTTTTTCTTTATAAAAAAAAGCAGTTGTTCTCATAAGCCGAGGTATAAGGGATACTTTGAACAAATATGTAGGTGCTTGTCTAAGACTTGTATACTGAACTGACCTGAATGAGAATTTCATATGGAGAGACCACCTATGTTTATGGAAAGGCTCACATTATGGTTATGTAAGTGATCCTTAGACTTGAGATCACTAAGTTATCTTATATAGAGAATGTTATACTTTGATCATGTTACATGTTATCTTAATCGAGGTAACGAAGGGCAGACATTAGGTATATTATGAACTATATAAAGGTACTTAAGTGATCAAGAGAGGATTCATCACCCTAAGTGAATTAGAAAAAATATTTCATCTGATCTTAAATTGTATTGACTGAGAAATCCTTGGCTAATATGGAATGAGATTTGAAAAGAGTTTCAAATCTTTTTCAAACAATCAATGACTATTATGTAGAGAACAAACATGATTTAACATGACAGATATACTCCATGTTTTAATGTTAAATCAAAACATTATTGATGAAAGGATATTAATTACATTAAGAAACCAGTCATTGAAAGGTTAAGTCAAACCACAAATGACTTTTCTAATATTTTAAAAATTAAGGACTAAAATATAATTTATATAGGGATTATATTTTTAGACCTAGAAAAATTAAGTAAGGATAATTTTTAAAATTGTCCTGAATTAATATATGGATATTATTCAAGGGGAAAATTGATATTTTATCAATTTATATGGATTTTAAGATTTTTCTATAAATAATAAGTCATGCCTCTTATTTTTTGGTGGTTGTATGTTAGACAAAAAAAACTATGTAAGTCACCGAATAGAGAGTTAGCACTCTAGGTGTAATAATCCATTTCTTCTAAATAAGGATTTAAGAGATTTCTTACTAGCGATTCATGTGGATTGCCGTTGGATGCTGGAAAATTAGATGACTTGTGGTTTGCAACAACCTAGTCTTTAAATAATTATTCAAAGTTGAAGAAAATCAGATCTTTAGGTAATAAATTCCTAAACAACTCTAGATCTGTCTAACAGAATCCTAGAGACTCCCGAATAATTTAGTCTTATTGTTTTTGTTGCGTGTATGATATTCGAGAACTCAACATACTACACTTGACAATATAAAGCCAATAAACTTCAATTCAAATGTTCTACAACTAGTAAAAAAATAAGGGTGCTTAGTTGTCAAAGTGACATTAATTATGTTTATGGTATGTCTTCGTAAACTCCGGATGGAATTTCAAAGTTAATGATTTTTTTTTTACTTAGGAACCAAAATTTAAATAATAATAAAATAATTAAACAAAATAAGTGAGTAACAATATTTTTATAAACCCCTGACTGTTATGGAATGATGATAGTCTTAGGAGTTTGAAGTGAAATGTTATGTACATGTCATTAAAAAATGAAATACCATTATTTAATAACCTCGGTAAAATCTGTTATAAACAAGTGTTGGGATTTGAGAATTTTATCCAGAAAAAAAAAATACTAATGAAGGACATAGTGAGAATTTGAAATTTTTTTAAGATATAAATAAAGGAAGGCTTGTTGGAGAAGCCATTCTTTCTCTTAAATGGCCAGCCATAAACATAAAAGAGAGGGAAGGATTTTTTGAAAAGTTTTACCAAAATCCATCAAAATAAACACAAAAAAGGGTTAAATTGAAGTGATCTAGAAGAGTTAATAGAATTCTAAGCTAGGGTTTGGTTTTTTTCTTGGTGTTAAGAAAGGAGTAAGGGATGACAAAATTATAGGAGAAGGAGGAAAAAGAGAAAACTCATCTTCAACTTTTTTATTACTGTTTTCTTGAATTTTGGGTGGTAAGTTACCTTGTTTTAAGTTTGAATACATATATTTTGATGTATTGATGAGTAATTTTGGTATGAAACATTATGCGAACAACTAAATTGAATGAATTGGTGTGTTGATATTGGATTTTTATGTTTAATTATGCTATTAGAGTTAAATAAATATTTAGATGATGAATTAAAGTACAAATTAAAAAACAAATGGTCCCTCTCTTGATGGGTGTTTCGACCAATGGACAAAATTAGGGGATGAGATATATTAAATTGATTTAATCAATGTTCAATTACGTATCATAAAATGGTATTAATGATGTGATTAATGAAGGATGAATTTTGAGTAGGAACATGTTTCCTTCAATTTATGAAATTGGCGATATGAGAAATATTAAAGGATATGAAGATTATCTTATTAAATTTATGTTGTTTATGATGATAGAGTTCTAAGACTATAAGAAGTTGTGAAGATTTGACAATTTAGTAAAGGATTTTAAAATGAAAGTTTGATAAGAGGACCTTAGGGATTTATGCAATGTTTTTGTTGTAACAGGAGAGGTCACTAGGACTATACAACAATAAGGAACTTCTAGTCGAGCATCGACTTCAGGTAGGTGGTTAATATCTTAGAATTATAGATTTACACTTTAAAGAATTTATAAGTCGAAATAAGTCTTGATACTACCTTCATAATTCAATTAAATTGATATATACTCTTTGATGTTGCTGAGGCCTTGAAGGCTTGTGTGAAGGAGGGTTAACATGGCCAGACTATATTGGGAAAAAGGAAGGATGATGATTTTCTTATAGACAGACCGCCCTTTCTGAAGAAGGGTAAGGGACATTTTGGGTAATTTAGGGAAGGGGGAGGGTTAGGAACGAGAACGACTCATGATGCAAGTGTAGAGTGATACGATCAAAAGATTGATGTCTTATCCTAAGTGCAGGAGTGTCGAAGTAATAAATAACTCGACAAAACCGGGGTCGAACCATAGAGAGGTGAACTATATAAAATTATAAACAACAAATGAAAAGGAGTTGAAGAGAACTTTTGAGATGTGATATTGATGTGAGTATTAATAAAAAATAAAAACAATTGTCAAGGTTAGAGGATCCACTAATAGTTTTAGAAATAAGTGTAGTATAAACTCTTTTTATTAATCAACTAGAAATCACACACAAAGGAGGTTCCAATCAGATGATTTATCCTTAATAATTCATTATAAATTATTAACATGATTATATTAATTATCTTATTTAAGTAATGCCAATACTTGTAAATGTGGTCAGGTATTCATGGTGATAACTTATTAACAACAAATCAAGTTCCTTTCATAGCTCAGGTGTTGGTTATACCATATAGTTGGCTATGAAAGTGCCAAGTATTTGTTGTACCAAGGGTTATACAACACAAATCTAGATTAACCATTTAACAAGCAAGGTATTAAAAATGAGTAAGATAACAAATACAAAACATGTTAGTATCAAACATTAAAGTCCATGTTAAGTTTACACTATACTTATTCTTACACCATTAATAACCTTTTCACCTTGACAAAATAAACTTAGCTAAACATAATGAAGAAGATAAATATAAATAAACAACTTAAGAACATAAATATAGTAAAGGAAATGAAAAGCATAAATAAGAGATTAAGGAAAATATAATATAAAATAACACTTGAACATTACAAAAATATAAAGAAAGAAATAAAAAGCATGATCTTGATTTGAAAACCAAGATGTCTAAATGCATGGCAAATGCCTCCTTTTATAGGCTAAAATTCAGAACTATTGATTTGATGACTAATTATTGAGTGGGTGGCCACCTCTTGACTTGGTGACAACCATTATCTTCTTGTTTGAACAAAATGTCAGAATGTGAATAGATAGTCTTTATTAAAGTTCTGGGAATTTGTCTCAGCTTTCCAACAAAACAAGAATGAGCTCATTTGGACTTCTAGAACTCGAGAGATGGGATGAACATTGAACAGTGTCTCAGCTGTAAGACAGATTCCAACTTCTCTTTTGTTGCTATAATTTAAACTTGAAAACGACCGTTATGAAACTTGGACTCTTCATGAAAGTTTTAGGCCTATGTCTTAGCTTTCCATCCATATAAACCAGACATAAATCCATATTCTACAGCTCCAGTTATGTTCCAATAACCGAATGATGTTCCAGTTTGAATTGAACCAGCATCTCTTTTTTGAGCTTAGCCCTCTCTTTATCTTCTCACTTTCAATAGTTAAACACATCAATCAATCCTTTAAATTGTGAGATATGCCTGCATTCAAAATGAGCATTTACCATAAATTAAAGATATCTTATGTTATTAGACTTGTTATTACAAAACATGCTTAAGTTAGGGAATTTAATGATACTTTAAGTGCAATATGATGATATAAAACCTTGATTAAAATGCACTTTTAAGTACTAATCATGGATTTTACCGAGGGACAGTCAAACCCTAAGAGTGGTGTTACAAGATGAAATTCAGAACAAAAGACAATTATTTACCCTTAGTTTACTCGGTATGGACAGAAGCACCTGGATGATTGTTCTGCAATGTCAGAAAGATGTTACATCTTTAGAGGAGAGCATAGATAGAGGGATTGCCCACATTTGGGATGAAGGTGTTATTATTATGGAGGAAAAGGTCACTTTCAAAGAAATTGCCCTCGGAGAACTAAGTTCATTCAGGGACAATCGCAGCCAGCACATGGCTAACAACAATTGGTCTTAATGGGTAGGCCAGCTAGATAGGCACAAATTATGGCTAGTGGCAGTAGGAGTTGGGGCAGAGGCCAAGGTTATGGAACTCAAGGCAGAGTGTATCATATGACACATGATGATTTCAGAGCTACTCTAGAAGTAATCGCATGTATGCTATAGTTAAATTCCTTGTCTGTATATACATTAATTGACCATAGTGCTACACATTCTTTTGTATCATGTAAAATATTAGAAAAACTTGGGAATAATCTTAGTAAGAAAGAAAAGGGATACACGACAAGTACCTCTTTAGGCGAAACTGTAACATTGATCATTACTTTTAGGAGTAAGGGTTATTTTAGAAGGAGTGGAAATGAGAGTTGACTTAATACTCTTATAACTACATGAATTTAATGTAATTTTGGGTATGGATTAGTTGAGTACATATAGAGCACCAGTAGATTGTTTTGCTAAAACGGTGACATTTTTTGGGCCTGATGGTAGGAGAGTGATCTTTCAGGGAGAAAGAAATGTCATACCAAATAGCATGATTTCAATTATGACTGCTAAGAAACTGATGAGGAAGGGTTGTATGGTATATCTTGCTTATGTAATAGATTCCAAAAAGGATACTGATCAATTATCAAACTTACTTGTAGTGAGGCAATTCTTGGAAGTAATTCCTGATAAACTATCATGATTACCTCTAAAAAGAGAAATAAAAGTCTCTATTGGTATGCTACCTAGTACCACATCTATATCTTACTCACTTTATAGGATGGCTTTTAAACTCCTGATAAAAAAAATGTAAAGCCAGAAACGACTTCACCGTCGCTGCCGATTTCTAAATTGGTAGCAAAACAGTTTGGCTGCTGATTTTTGAATCGGCAACGACACTGTAAACTCAACAAAAATTTGTGTTGGACCGGCCTATCCTAGAGGAGAAATAGAATAGAAACCAATCTAAAGTTACCTAAACAGGGGAAAAGGACAACCTTTGTCCAGCACCCAAACACCCTACCATGTTTAAGAGGGGTATAAATGCAATAAAGGAGAGAGAATGACCTTTGCTCTCCCCAAAAAGACAGCCAACCATCAGCCTTGGTTGTAACACCCTCTCTTCCCAAAGAAAAATCAACAGTCCCAAAGTATAAAGCAAAATCACTTTATATAATGCATGTGGGATGACTACTATAGTGGCTATTTTTGAGGAATAATCTTGTGGGATGCTCTTCTCCCTTCGGTCTGAAGCTGATTACGCTGTCTGCATATGTTTTTGATGGATCTTTATTGCTAGTCCTGGCTGTTGTGCATGGTGTTTACTGTATCTTTGCCTCTCAGTTCAAATTTCTTTGTGTGTATTCTGCTTTGGTTGTTGCTTAAGGCGACTCTTTGCCTTGAGTTTTGCTTTGTGTTAGGTTGGGAACCTTGTAATCCCCTTGGTTCATTTCCTAACCATTGTTAGCTAATTCTATTAGCTTGCTAGCTTTGTTTTATTGGCTTCGATGTATAGTTTTATTAGGGAACTTGTTCCCTTTTTGTATATCTTTATATTCGAACTAGTTGGTCTTCCAGCCTTGTATATTTTTGATCTGTTATATACACTTACATTTTGATAAAAAAAAAAAATCAACAGTCCCAGCTGAATGCATCTCCTTAAAATGCTGGAGAAGAAGGGAGAACTTAAAGGTAGCCGAAGCCATGAAAGGAGGAGAAGTCTAGACCTCTTCCCTAAAAGTCAGCCGGCAGTCTTAGCTACAGCAAACCCCCCTTCCCAAAAAGAACACAAAATCTAATCAGCTTGCATGTCATTTCTTTTGAGGGTTCGAGTGAATGGAGAGCTAGAGAAGGGAGAAACAACCAAAATCATGACAGAAGAAGGAGCCTAGGGCTAGCTGGAAACAAACAACATAAAAGGAAAAGAAGAAAATCAAGATTTAAGGGAAGAAACACGCCACCAAAACCAGCTCTAAAGTTGTAAAAAACATGAGGTAAGAGAAACGTTTTTCCTTTGCTAGTTACTACCTCATGACTTCGGGACAAGGGGAGGATGAAACCCCAAAGTAGAAAGCTTAAGGTCCCTTACACATATAACTTTGGGAATGATTAAAAGAAAAGATCTAAGTAGTATAATGAATTGATGAACACTAGTGCAGACTCCTACCAAAGAAATAAGAATAAATTTAAGGGATTTTGAATGTGTAACCTAAGAGTTGGGGCCGACCAAATGAAGGAATGAAATGAGAAAATACAGGAATTATAGTCTCATTAAACTTCTAAGAAACATGTTGGAACCGAATCAGAACTTCATGTGTATGTTCATGTCTGATTTTTTCATATAGAAGTGAGGAAAATATGTGAAATTACGACAAAATGATTGTATATGCAAAATTATGTGTTAATGAACCTTAGATACTTGTTAGAGTTGAAATGAGAATTACTTTGTGATTTATGCTTTGGTTTTGTGTATGTTGAATGAACATGTGTGATTGTGAATCATAGAAGTGAATGTGTAATTGTGGATTGTTTTTGTGATTATGTTTGTGAGGAATATGATGAATTGCATGTGTAACTAAGGCAATGGACAACAATGTCGGCTATAAGAATTAAGGAAACAATGGAGGGACCTTGTATAATTCTTAGAGGGACAAGATATAAGATAGGAAAGGTAACCTTATGTGATGTGCATTGATTATTACCTTGTGTTGATGAATTTAGCATGATGGTATTGAAAACATAAAAAGCAAGTTCGTATGTGCTGACAAGCTCATGCGCTAGCTAGGGAAGTAATCCGTTGATGATTTCTGAGTCGACAACAACTCAGTTTTCATCAATAATTTTTGAATCAATAGTAGCCTATCTGTGCTGGCGATTTGTGCTGAATGGTGTTGTCAACAACAAATTCGTTCTCTACTGAATTGTGTTGGCTACAACGAATCAGTTCTCGCTGCTGAATTACATTGTCTGCAGCGAGTTAGTTCTCGCTGCTGAATTGTGTTGCCTGCAACGAATCAGTTTTCATTGCTGGATTATGTTGTCTGCAGCGAGTCAGTTTTTGCTACCCAATTGTATTGTTTCCAGCGAGTCAGTTGTTGCTGCTAAATTGTGTTTTCTGCTGTGAGTCAATTCTCGCTGCCAAATTGTGTTTCCTGCAGCGAATCAGTTGTTGCTGCTGAATTATGTTGTCTGCAGCGAGTCAGTTTTCGTTGCTGAATTGTGGTGTCAGCAGCGAATTAGTCCACTGATGAATCTGCATCACTAGCGAACTAGTTTTTCACTAACTAATTTATGCAGCAGATTTATGTTTCCATATTGGTCTAGTGATTAAAATGATTGCTTGGTGTGATTGTAATGTGTGGAATACATGAATATGAACTTGTGTATGCTTGAAATATGCATGGTGATGAGTTGGGTGATTATTGAATATGAACGTACTGATTTGTGGCCATTGATGTTTTAGGTGGTGCGACCGGGATCGGACCTTTATCAAAATAAGGACACCCCATGGGTAGAACAGGTAGGTGATCTCCATCTCCCTTCTAGCGTAATGTTAATTTCGAAAGCGAATTTATTACAAAGGATTTATTGTTGTGCTATATGGAATGTTGAACTGTCACGAATGGTTGTATGAGTATTACAAAGGATCTACCATTGTATTATACTGAATGTTAATTGTCATGAATAGTTGTATCAGTATTACGAAGGATCTACCATTGCATTCTATTGAATGTTAATTGTTACGAATGGTTGTATAGGTATTACGAAGGATCTATCGTTGTATTATGCTAAAGGTTATTTGTCACGAGTGTTTATATGAGTATTGTGAAGGATCTATTATTGTGCTATACATAGTGCTAAATTGTTATGAAATTTTATATGAGTATTACGAGGGATCTACTGTTGTATTGTGTTGAACATTAACTGTCATGAATAGTTGGATGAGTAATATGAAGGGTCTACTTTTGTGCTATACTGAATGCTAAACTGTTATAGAATGTTTGTTTGAGTATTACAAAGGATTTGTTGTTGTGTATACCGAATGCTAAGCTACTCCAGAACGTCTGTACGAGTATTACGAAGGGTCTACTATTATGTTATAGTGAATGTCAAATTGTTATGAATCATTTGAACGAGCATTACAAAGGATATATTATCATGTTATAGTGATTTCATAAACCGCATATGGAACATTTGATTGGTTAATGATTAGCTTCGGCTAATGGCATCCTAAGTGGATGACCGGGATGAATAAATGATTAGCTTCGGCTAATGACGTCCTAAGTGGATGACCAGGATGAATAAATGATTAGCTTCGGCTAATGACGTCCTAAGTGGATGACTAGGATGAATAAATTATTAGCTTCGGCTAATGACATGAATTAAATGATTAACTTCGGCTAATGGCATCCTAAGTGGATGACCGGGATGAATAAACGATTAGCTTTGGCTAATAGTGTCCTAAGGGGATGACCGGGATGAATAAATAATTAGCTTTGGCTAATGGCGTCCTAAGTGGATGACCAAGATGAATAAATGATTAGCTTCGGCTAATGGAATGAATTATATGATTAACTTCGGTTAATGACATCCTAAGTGGATGATCGGGATGAATAAACGATTGGCTTCAGCTAATGGCATCCCAAGTGGATGACCGGGATGACTAAATGATTAGCTTTGACTAATGGCGTTCTAAGTGGATGACCGGGATGAATAAACAATTGGCTCCGGCTAATGGCGTCCTAAGAGGATTGCCAGATTTGGGAGTATGAGTAGTTTCAAAAATTGATGCGTTCATGTGTACTATGTTTTGTATATACCAAGTATATGAAAGAACTCAATTGTTATGCTTTAAACAAAGAATAACGTTAGTTCGGTTAACGGTATTCAAGATGGATGACCAAGTTTGAGTGTTGCAATTAGCCTCAGTAATTGACGAATTATTAAGGGTGGTATTTACGTAAGTAAGGAGAAATGAAAAAAAATTATTATGCTCCTTTGATCCATGAATGAAATATGACATTAATATTGCTTTATTATGTTTTTAAATTGCCTATAATGCTTGAAATTACCTTGTGCTCTAACAGAGACATCATACCAAATAATGCGTAAGGAAATCTGCTTCGCGGCTCACACATTTTGAAAGGAACCATATATTCGCATGTTATGGGTGATATGAGTTTTGTATGAATAGATGTATTAATCGCTTAATTAGTCGTCCGACCCCTTTTGTAAAGACTTGTAACGCAAAATTGAAATGGAACACGGATGTGTATGTGCAAACATATAGATATGATGTGTATGAATATACGTATGTGGTATTCTTCTTATGAGGATGTTATGTTGTGAAATTATATGAGGTTAGGATAACAAAAGTACTAGTTGTGTAACTTGTCGTTCAACACTCTTGTATGAACTCGTGATGATAACGAGACTAGAACAAGAACATGAATTTATGAGTATGTCAATATGATGTAATGTAAACGTATGGGTATGAAAATATAATATTATAGGCATGTGTATTGGGAATCTGTCTTATAAGAATGTTGATTTACGTTAGCCTACGTGGATTGTGCCTTGTTAATGAATGAAATGCAATTATAAATCTGCAGAATGATATGGTGAAAAACATCCAGAACCTGAAGACTTATATATATATAAAATAAAAATAAAAATAAATTCTATTGATTTTGGCTTTGAAAAAGTCGGGTCGTTACATGGCTCCTATGGAATTGGCATAATTAAAGAATCAGTTGCAAGAGTTGCTGGATAAAGGGTTCTTACGCCTGAGCAACTCATCTTGAAGAGCTCCAATATTGTTTGTAAAGAAGAAGAATAGCAACTTTAGGCTTCGTATTGATTATATACAATTGAATAAAGTGATAGTGACAAACAACTATCCATTTCCAAGAATAGATCACTTGTTTGATAAATTATAAGGAGCTAATGTATTTTCAAAAATAGATTTGAGGTCAGAGCATTGTTAATTGAAGATTAAGGAGCAAGATGTTTCGAAGTCCGCTTTCCAAACTCATTACGAACATTATGAGTTCCTTGTAATGCCATATGGGTTGACGAATGCTCTTGGAGTGTTTATGAATTTAATGAATCGATTTTTTTGACATTATTTAGACAAATTTGTTGTAGTGTTCATTGATGACATCCTGGTATACTCCAGCTCACAATTAGAGCATGAGCAATATCTAAAACAAGTGTTACAAGTACTGGAAAATCACTAATTGTTTGCCAAGTTTAGTAAGTGTAAATTTTGGTTAAAAACAGTGATCTTTTTCGGACATTTTATATCAAAGGAAGGAATTTAAACTCAAAGGAAGTATAGGCTATACTGGAGTAGGAAGGATCTGCAAATATTAAAAAAAATCATAGTTTTCTTGGGTTTGCAGGGTATTATAAGAGATTCATTGGGAGATTTTCTACAATAGCAACCCTTTTAACTCAATTGACGAGGAAAGAAGTGAAATGGATCTAGTCAAAAAATTGTGAAAGAAGTTTTCAGGAGCTAAAACAGAGACATACTACTGCTTCAATATTTACACTTCCATCAAAATCTGAAAGATTGGTGATTTATAGCAATGCCTCGAGGAAGGGTTTAGGGTGTGTTTTGATGCAACATGAGAAGATGATTGTGTATAAATCAAGGCAATTAAAGCCACATGAGGTGAATTATCCAGTTTATGATATGGAATTGGCTGACATAGTGTTTGCATTACGAGTATGGAGGCATTATTTATATGGATATCGAGTCGAAATTTATACAAATCACAAAAGTCTAAAGTATTTGAAGTCTTAGAAAGAATTAAATATACGACAGAAAAGATGGATAAAACTAATCAAGGATTATGACTATGCTATAGACTATCATTTAAGAAAAGCGAATGTGGTGGCAAATGCCCTTAGCTAAAAAGGAAAAGTTGTAATAGAGGATCGAATGAATAGAATAAAAGAACCATAACAAAGTTAAAGAGGATTAATGCTTAGTTAGAATGGGATCTGGGGAATCTTTGATGGCACAGTTAAGGGTACGATCTGTATTACGAGACAAAGTACTAGAAGCTCAACAAATGATGCTGAAATATGCAAGGTGAGAAGTAAAATTAAGTCAGAAGTTGAGACTCCATTCCTGATACGTGATGATGGCATGATAGTGATGAGAAGATGAATGTATTTTCTTGAAGATATAACTTTAAAAGAGGAAGTATCAAAAAAAGCTCACGAGTCTTGATTTGTTGTCCATCTCGAGAGTACTAAGATGTACAAAGACTTAAAAGAATTTAACTGGTGGCTAAGTATGAAGAAGGAAATAGCTGAATTTGTATCTAAATATGGTATTTGTCAGCAAGTAAAGGTTGAGCATTAAAAGCTAATGGATCTCTTACAACCATTATTGATACCTCAATGGAAATGAGATGATATTGCTATGGACTTCGTGTTAGGACTTCCTAGAAGAAAGAAAATAAATGATGTTATTTAGGTAATAGTGGATAGATTAATAAAGTTTGCCCTCCTTTTGGTAATGAAGATGACAGATTTTATGGATAGAATAACTAAACTATATGTAAATGAAGTGATAAGACTTCATAGAATTTCAATATCTATTATATTGGATTGGGATCTTAGATTCTCCTCACGGTTATGTCCTAGTATCCAACATGCACTTGGAATAAAGTTACATTTAAGTATGACTTTCCATCCACGGACAGTTAGAAAAGACAATTCAAACTTTGAAAGATTTGCTAAGATCCTGTATTTTAGAATTTAAGGGAAATCGGAAGGATTATCTTCTACTCGAGAGTTTACCTATAGTAATAATTACCAATCTACTATGAAAATGGCTTTATATAAAGCTTTATATGGAAGGAAATGTCAAACCTTGGTATGTTGGGAAGAAGTAGGCGATAAGAAGCTACTTGGATTTAAATTAGCTTAGGTTACATCATAACAAGTGAGAATTATCAGAGATATGATGAAAACAACCTAAGATATGTACAAAAGCTATGCATATACTAGAAAGAGGCCTCTAGAGTTTGTGGTTGGAGACAAAGTCTTCCTAAAAGTTTCTCTTCAGAAACATATGTTATAAACAAGTGTTGGGATCTAAGAATTTTATTCGAAAATAAAAATACTATTGGAGGACATAATAGAAATTTGACAAATTGTTAAGATATAAATAGAGGAAGCCTTGTTGAAAAAGCCATTCTTTCTCTAAAGTGGTCAACTATATACATAAGAGAGGGAAGGGTTTCGTTAAAACTTTTACCAAAATCCATCAAAAATAAACACAAAAATAGGTTAAATTGAAATGATCTAGGAGGGTTAATAGAATTCTAAGCTAAGGTTTGGGTTTTTCTTGGTGTTAAGAAAGGAGTAAGGGACAATAAAATTAGAGGAGGAGGAAAAAGAAAAAAGTCATCTTCAACTCTTTTATCACCATTTTTCTTGAATTTTGGGTGGTAAGTTACCTTTTTTCAAGTTTGAATACAAGTATTTTGATGAATTGATAAGTAATTTTGGTATGAAACATTATTCAAATGACTAATTTGAATGAATTGGTGTTGATATTGGATTTTTATGTTTAATTATGCTATTAGAGTAAAATGAATATTTATGTGATGAATTAAATTATACAAAAAATAAAATAAAATTGTCTCCTTTTTATGGATGTTTTGACCAAGGGACAAAATTAGTGGAGGAGATAGATTAAATTGATTTAATAAATGCTCAATTATGGTTAGTCACATAAAATGGTACTAATGATGTGATTAATGAAGGATGAATTTTGAATAGGAACATGTTTCCTTCAATTTATGGAATTAGCGATATGAGAAATATTAAAGGATAGATGATACAATCATATTATTTGATAGTTTCACCCACATTTAACTAGTGTTTTGCCTATGTTTTATATATAAAATTCCTTGATATTCTTTATTTTATGTTTTGAAGGTACTTTTCGATTAAAGATGCAAAAAGGAGTAAATTAGAGGTAATTGGCAGATTTGACCTTCAGTTGATGTTTTATGCAGAGCGTGAGTTCTAGAGGTCAAAATGAAGTGATTCCAGTGGCATTAAAAAGCTAACATCTATACCTTTCTAGATGTCTAAGTCAAGAAAATAAAATAAGTAAGAGCATGGAAATCTGAACCTTCAAAGTAAAATCTTGCAATCTGCCAATGTTGACCTTCAATCATTCTAACTTGAATATCTGGAGCTACAGAAGTCCAATTGATGCAAACTCAATTTTTTTGGATTCCTGATTCAAAGACCTATCCACGCTCCACTGAATTCAAAAACGATGCCATATGAGGGAGATATGATTTTCAAAGATGACAACTGAATTCTGCTCGCAAACAGGTTTCATGAAGAAATGAGTCCAAATTACATCCGAAAACATCTAAACCGACATCCAAGTTTTTATTTCAGCAATTTAGTTCTCTAAGTCAAAGATTAAATATTTCATGCAAGGCTATTTCTCTGTTTTTAGGAAATAGTTATTGAAGTACTTAAATGTAAACTGTCTACTTATGGGAGGACTATTTTGTAAAATAGAGACTATGGTTTCCTAGGATATAAAAAGAATGAGAGAAGAGAAGGGGGGAGCCAACCAAGAAGAGAAAAACGCCCCTTCCTCTAATAAACCCGAAATCATGCATTCCTCCTTCTTTTTGATTAGTTGTTCAACAAACATGCAGGGCTAAACTTTTTTTCTTAATTGCAAGGATAGGAAAGCCTTCGGATTTCAAGAACTGTGAGATCTATTTTACCTTTTCTTTTCAGTTTATATGATGAATATGTTTGTTCTCCTATGCTTATTTTTCCTATGATTGTTTATTTTAATTGCTAGAGCGGACTCTAA
>Ga0325403_1000209_pt1 | contig 35602 bp, 23 predicted proteins | sample PopdelMetagenome_19_FD_205665 | JGI IMG/M metagenome (GOLD analysis project Ga0325403, IMG submission 205665) | Populus deltoides microbial communities from Bellville, Georgia, United States - Xylem-PdKOR-R4 | ecosystem: Host-associated > Plants > Phyllosphere > Stem > Wood/Secondary xylem... | reverse complement strand
AAAAGCAAGTCTGGGTCCAGAAGAAAGAAGATGAACATGCCGTGAAATGTTACGAGACCTGAACCGGGTCTACTCCCGGGTCATGGATAGGGTGTTATCTTTATTTATTTTGGTAAAGAAAAAGATTAGGGTTTCTTGCCACCAGATTGGAGCTAGAGCTCGGATCAATGGGTCATTGATCGATTCAAATAAAAAGCACCGTGGTCGGAGCGTGAGTACACGCGCTTCTTCTGGGTTCATTTGAATTAGTGGGCTTGCTTGACCCATTCGCCTTCCAACAGAGAGCTCATAATCATGTTCGGCTGAAGCTCTTTTTATAAGCCCTAAGCTCATGTAGTAGGCTTACATGAATTGCAGAGTCCACCTTTGCTTTGTAATATAGATCCTGTTTTGGAGTGTGCATTTCATTTAAAAATATATTAAAATAATTTTTTTTATTTTTTAAAAATTATTTTTAGTATCAGTACATCAAAATAATTTAAAAATATCAAAAAATATTAATTTGAAGCAAATAAAAAACTAAAAAAATTTTAAATTTTTTAAAAAGTATTTTTGAAACGCAAAAATAAACAAGATAATAATACAGAGAATTGTGCAGTTTATGCTAGTCTTTTTGCCTCTGCAAGCCACTCTCAAGACAACTTTTTTTTATATAACTATTGAAGGAATTTTAATTATTTTGATTCTAGAATTAAAATGTATCAAGACATGGTTTTTTCTTCATCATTTTTTTTAGAAAAATTAAAGATTAAAATAAAAATTCATAAGAATTTTTATGATTTAAATGCATGAAAAAATGTGTTTTTTATCCAAATTTCCCTTTCATGTAATTATTTATTTCTTTTTTATTTTGATAAAAAATATCTTTTTATTATTAAAATCTTGGTTTTTCATATAAAAACTATCATGATTTGTACCAAGTCATATTCTAAACCAAGAAATAAAAATAATATCTCAATTGAAAGGGAAATTTACACTAATAAAGTTATACTATTGTATATAGTTTTAAAATCAAAACCGAGATGTACATGTGACAAGGTCTCATATCATGAATTGAAAGGATTAATTATAATTAATTTATTTTTTTTTAAAATGAAAAAAAACCATTGTTTTGATAAATTGTTTTTATTTGTTTTAAAAAAAGTTAAAGATCAGTTCAGGGATCCATCTGAATTTTAAATGAATCATGTCAAATTAATTATTTTTTTTAAATTTTTCTTCAACCCGATAGATTTATATCTCAAATCATTCCGTCAATAATACAGGTTTTATAAATAGGCTTTTGCGATAATACAGGGACTCTTTAGCATTGTATCAAATGATCACTTAGATGATTATGCTTCATTATGAAAAAATTACTAAACTAGAATCTCCACATGATTGAATAATTTTTTTTTTATTGTTCTTACAACATAAAAGCTTCGTTGCTTGAATTCATAAATACACACGAGATTTTATTGAACATTTTTTTATCATGGATATATAAATACTTAGGCGGTTGGATAAGAGGAGTCCATGGCTATACCACAGAGACCATCTTTAATCTCGATGTCTCTCTGCATATTTAGGTCTCCTTCCTCACTCCAACTTGTGCCTCAGGAACTCTTGACAATCCAATATTTGATACCATCACTAGTTGTATCATAACCAATCGTTGTAACACCATGTTCCAACTCAGTTCTACATTGTCCTGTGAAGACACCACTCGAATAGAATTGAAAGTCAGAGCCTCCACCATCAATGAAAACAGAAATTGGCTGGTTGGCCACGACCTTTAATAATGTTATCTCGCTGTTAGCAAGAACTTTTTCATAGCCAGTGATTTTGGCTATGTGAGATGCCTTTTTTTTTTAGTTGCAAGTTCCATCAGCTGCTTGGTAAGGGTAGTTAGCTTCAGTTGTGTTGCCATGGTTCTTGATTATGAATACAAATCCATCTTCCATGAGACCACCCTCACAGCCTTGATCCTCCCCTTTAGTGTCACACTCTACAAGCTCTTGCTCCGATAAGGAAACCAATTTACCTCAGTGGAAAAGGCGCAGCAGCTGCTTGATTTTGTCACAAACCAAGCATCATGACATCAATACATACGCGTGTAAGAGATAGTCTGTAGCATAAAAGCAGTGGTAAGGGGGGCATTGCTTGGTGCAATGGTAGAACTTACCACACTAGCCTTGATCCTTGATAGGAGTAACAACACCTTTTTTTTTCCAGTCCATGGTAGCAGGAGCAGTAGTAACATTTTCATATTTTAAAGGTGTTACTTTTGTTGGCCTTGTATGAATTTTCCTTCTATAACCATTACGGGCAGCCTTGGACTCTGTTTGGTTACGTGGTTGCGTCCACGTTTAGCTGCGTCAATAAGTTGCAATGTGTTTGGTTAACAGAGACCACAGTTTTTTATATATGGATCCCACACAAATATACGTTCGAAACGCAGGTGTAGCAAAAGTAAGTCTGACTTGCTTTTCGCCGTGGCTGCTGTTCAGAAAACGTTGCTTACAATTAATGTTCATTATCCAAAAAATAATTAGCCCAATCTGTCCTCCTCCACTGCCTCCTCCTCCACTGTGGCTTCCATCGTCTGTCCTCCTCCACTGCTTCGCCTCCTCCACTATGCTTCCATCATCTGTCCTCCTCCACAGCTTCGACCTCCACTGTGCTTCCCTCGTCTCATGGATTTATCCTCCTTCACGCAGCTTCCCTCTCTCAACCTCACACAGAACCATCTCCTTCCTGCTGCATCTTCCTCTCTGCAATCTTCCCCTGCTCTCTCCACTCTGCTTCCCTCTGTCATGCCAAGCTCAACTGAGCAAGGTAAGAAAAAAACCAGCAATGTCAGCAGTGGAAACTTCAATCTGGACCAGCCAGAGAATGGAGCATACAAGAAAGCTAAAGGCACAAGCTCCTTTTAACTCAAGTAAGAAAGAAAGGAACGACGCCCAGGCATGTTTGATGATACTCCCAGACACCACCGAAGAGCTTGAAGTGGACCCAGAAATAGAGCCAGAGGAGGAGCCCGAGTTGTATTCAGAACACCACTGTTCACTGAACATTTTTTTTTTAAAAAAAATCAGTGCAGTTAATTGATTTTACTCGCACTGTTCACGTGAACGTGAACAACAATTTTTTTTTTGTTTTTTTTAAAATTAGTTTAAGGTGAGTTAAATTTACTCGTACTGTAATTTTAATTTTATTCTTGATAATATTTTATCTAATTTTGTAGTTCTTGTCGGATGAATTTTGTACGTAATGGAATTGTAGATAGTTTTTTGTTAAAGTAATTTTTTTTTTATATAAAGTGTGATTTATTTCATGATGTAATAGCAATAGTTAAATCCACAATATTTAAATTAAAAACCATCAATATTAATATATATTTTTAAAATTATTTTATAACCTCAATTTCAAAAGCATTCTTAATCAAACACATTAAAACTACTTTTTCTTCAACCTCAATTTCAACCGCAGTTTTAACCAAACACCTATTTTTTCAAACCAACCTCAACTAAAAGTACTTTTTATAAAACAACTTTTTTCAAATCACAACCACAACAGCTACCGCAATACTAAACACACTCTTGAACTCTTCATTGGTCAGGTCTGCAGATTTATTAACTCCTAGCCTATATGGTTTGTTTCCGGCAGTATTGAATGAGTCCTATGTAATTAACATTGTCCTTGAATATCTTGAACCTCCTTTCTTTCTCTGCAGCATGTGCATAGACCTTTCCATATGTTGCCATCCATTGTTCATGCCTGGCAGACATGGATGACCCGTGAAGCTTGCGAGTAGTAACTTAAGAAGCCCACGTCGCTAAAATGAGGAAGATTGCAAACAAACATTGCGTTTTGCACATCAAAACCATTGTTATGGCGGTGAAGGAAGAAAAGCAAACACAAGATCAAATACAAAGTAGTTTTGTAGCTAATGCACGAACTTAATGAAATGTATACATGAACAATTATTAATTTCTAGGAACAAGTTTATCTTCCAACAGAGAGTTTGTATTAATTAGATATGAATGAGGTGGAGAAATCCAGCAACCCTCTATATATAGTATGCTAAAGTTCCTGTTTGATTCGTCCTTTATGAATCTATATGCACTTGTTTTGTAAGGTGAAGACATCTGATGCCTAGATTTAGATGGCCAGGTAGTAGTTTATCGTGCAATCTGCTCTGGTATATGGGTAAAAGTCTCATCAACTATCTAAATGTGTTTTTCTGGAACTAAACGAAAGGGAATCTAAAGAAAAAAAATCTTTTGTTTTTGTAGTATTTAATCATGGCTTGACAGTGATTGGAATCTGCAGCCTTGGCAGGATCCTACTCTCTTGGCTTGCTAGCTGTGTTCAAATTCATAGGCAGCTTATACAAACTCCATGTGATATATCTAAACATACATGAGAACCATGCCGGGGAGTCATTGATATTACTCTGATCTCATATTCTTGCTTTCCTTTGCCATCATAGAAGACAAATATTGGCTTGCTGACACAGCCGAGCTAAGTAACAGGAAACAAAGTACAAGAAGGAAAGGAAGTTTCAGAAAAACAGTCTCAACAGCAAGCGAATTTTATTATTGAATAATTTCTTCATGATGTAGTTTGTCTCCTCAAGAGATAGGCTAATAGAAAAATCAAAGTTCTTAATCAAATAGAAAAAATAATATAACATCCAAAATTAAATTTCAAATACGGAAAATGAAAGGAAAATAGCAACTAAATCAAAGAGCGTCTTCCGAGCTAAATTTGAAGGCCTTCTTAACCTTGGCTAGTTACAATGAGTGAATCTATTATAGAACTCGGTAAGTAGAACAATCAGATCAAAAGTTATGAGTTTCCGTGTCCGATTGATTATTTAGCATGATCATGCCTCTTCTTTAGCTTAACTCTATCTCTAGTACATAAATGGATTTTTTATGATTGTCAGTGAACCAGAGCAGAATTGGAGGTCTGCAAGTCTTACAAACCACTTATTAGGGATCCTCCAGGGTGGATTTACTGATGTTCAAGATCTGAAAACAATTTTGAAACGTTATCAGTTAGGAAGGAAGGAAATGAGAAAGTCTTAATATAATTCATTGCAAGAAATAACAGTGTAATGATGTTGGTTTGCTGTCCCAGCAACCATGCAGGACGAAGTGATAAGACAGCAGTGGAAATACTATAGCCTTTCAAGTAGAGATTTACAGTAGCTAGTTCCCTTCAACACAGCTTGACCAAAAGTTATTGAGTAACTGTGTGTGTCAAAGGCAAAGAAATCTGATTGAGGAAGCTGGTGGGGTTGACATACGAGAAATTATTCAGTTTTCATGAGGAAACAACCTGTGCTCATGTGATCCATTAACGTAGGTCAAGAAGCTCTTGCTTAATCAGATGTTTTCAGAGCTTCAAAGGAAAAACAACATTAATTAAGAAATTTAGTTTTTTGATAAGAAAAATAATCAATGTTGTAATTAGGTTCTATTGGAAAACTTCAAGAATCCAAGAAAAATTAATAAATACAACTCTGCTTAATTATTGCAGGAAAAAAAAAATATAGAACATGGATAAGGATTGGACGTTAAAGAGCAAGCACTTGGAAAAACTTTTATGGTGCACATTTTAAAAATTCTCCTCAGTTTTTCATTACAAGTTTTTTTTATTTTTTTTCAAATTATAATTTTTTTCTTTTATATATAAACACTTTTTAGCAATGTGAAATATTATAATTATTTTTTTTACACTTTCATATTTAGTTGGTGTCATAAATTTAGTTTTATTATAAATCTAATATGAAGATTTTTTTAAATTAGTAATATAACATTTTCATGATAATTTGAATGAAATAAAATTAATATCCTACATTTAAATTATCACAAATATAAAATATTAAGATAACTATTATAAATTATGGTTTTAGTTTTTTATGAAAAATTTTGTAATCTTGATATATTTCTTTTTTTTTTTTTGTAAAAAAGAAGAAGCAATTTTTTTTTTCAATAAATGAACACCCTTTTTTTAAATTTCTCATTGAAAAAGGAAACTAAAAAAGAAGAAGAAAAGAAAGTTGAAAATGCGAAAGAAAAATATGTTTTTTTTTTTGTTACTAAACATGCTCTGTATATGTTGAGTTTTCCAAAATACATAAACGCATAAAAAATAATAATTTAATTTTTTTTGGAGTAAAAAAAATCTCGTTAAACAATCTACAGTCGTTTAGGATTAAAGAAAAGATTACTTGAATATTAGATCTTCTTTTTGAGGTATGCTCAACTTCTTTAATGATGAGTTGTCGCAAACTATAAGTCGTCTAAGTATCTGACATTTAACAATAATTTACATGAATCACTAATGAGAAATCTCTTAAAATCTTTTTTAGAGAGTGATCATTAAGCCTTTAAGTGTTGGCTCCCTTTTTTTGTGTTTTCAAGTGTTTCTCTGCACCGTATGTTTTAAAACATAACCTCTCACACCAATGTTCTATAACATACTTCTCTCTTTCATCATGTTAGATCTTGCATAAAAAAATATAAGGCATAACATTATATTTATAGAAAAAGCCTAATAACCATATAAATAGCTAAATATCAATTTGTTCTTAAATAATATTACATATATTATTGTAGGATAATTTTTAGAAATTTATTCAATCAAGTCTCAACTTGATTTTTTTAGGTCTAAAATTATAATCTCTTATATTAATTACATTTTAGTCCTCAATTGCTAAAACTTATTTACAATCAAGTCACACTTGATTAATCATCCCAGTTTAATTACTAATTAACCAATGACTCTTAATGTGTGTGGCTTATTACGTTCCTAATAAGTTGGCTCAAATATAAATCATAATCCTAAACTAAATGAGATTAAATAAATTAAACAATTTAATTTAATATCAATTCAACAATTATTTTATTTATATTTAAAGATAAAAAACAATATCTAGTAACTTGTTATGATTCTCCAAATATTAAGAAAGTCATAAATGGTTTGACTTAACCTTTCAGTGACTAATTTCTTAGTATAATTATTATCCCTTTCATCGAGAATTTTATGATTTTGATATTATATCATGGAGTGCATCTGCTTTGCCAAATATGTTTGTTCTTAACACTATAGTCATTAATCATTTGAATAAGATTTGAAACTATTTTCAAATCTCATTCTAGCGCAAGGATTTCACACTCAACATTATTTAAAAAAATGTGGAACATTTTTTCTATTTCATTTAGAGTGATGAATCCTCTCTTAATCACTCAAATACCTTTATATAGTTCATGTTATACTTAATATCTACTTGTTTTGTACCTATGATTAGGGCAACATATAGTCAAGATTAAAACATAATATTTTCAATATAAGATAACTGAGTAATATCAAGTCTAATGATCACTTACACAACTGTCAAGTGAGCCTTTCCATAAACACAAATAATCTCTTCATATGGGATCCTCATGCATTAATTTTTAAGAACAACTGATTCATTTCATAAAATAAAGAACATAATATAAACCAGTCTCATTGGCTCAAATTAATGTTCAGTGGTAATAAAGCATCAACAATGAATATTTAGGAATAATGTTTTGATGTAATAGAAATCTCATAATCATAAAATTTTTATCATTTACTTTACAAAACATTTTTTTCTACGAACTTTATCATTACTCTAGACTCATTTAAAGAAAACAAATGCCTCTATTAATAATAAATATGGTTTTACATGAACAAAGTCAATGTCAACCACATGTAACCAACTGATTGACTATATAATATATATATACTAACAATCTTTCACTTGTATTAAAATCAATAACTCATATATTTAATACCATATTGCTCAATATGCTCAAGATATACTGTGATAACAATGGTGATCATGCTTTTGTTGGGATAATGCTTTAGTAAAAGGATATGTGAGATTCTATTTAGAGGTTACTCACTTTATCTTTACATATTTTCTTTATATGATTCTATAATCAAATGGGATTGCCTAAGTATATATTTATATGATACCGAGGGAATTACAATGGGAAAAAAAATTAAAACAAAGCAAAAAAAATGATGACGTGTTATTTTTACCAACAGAATTTATTCCGTCGGTAAAATTTGTCGGTAAATTCATTGGTAAACTGTGAACACTGTTCATCATGTCAATTACAAAGGGAATCACCGACGGAATTTTCCGTAGAGCTCCAGAACTGTTCACTTTCAAATTGCACTGTTAATTGTTGTTCTTTACGGATAAAATCAGCGACGGATTGAAAATTCATCGGTGTTATTTGGCAGTTTTCTGAAAAAATTCAATTAATTTAAAATTTTCATTTAAATATTACAGATGGAATCACCGACGGATTGAAAAATCATTGGTAATTGTTGGCGGTTTCTGAAAACTTTTTACGAAATTGAAAATTTAAATTAAATATTACCGATGGAATAATTAAAAAATATTAATATTCAATTATCCGTTGGTAAATCTATCGCTAATGCGCTCCAATAAAAAGCCTGAATCCTCTTATTTCACAAGAGACAGACTCATTTCTTATTCTTCTTCTTCTTCTTCTTCACTATATGTAAAAAACATCAATATCTATTTCTTTCTTTTCTTTTCTCTCCTCATCTCCTTCTCTTTTCCTCCATGCTTGGGTATGTCTTTTTCTTCTTTCTTCTTTTATCCTCTTAGTTTTTTTTAATTAATATGCTTTACAAAAAAAAATTTCTCTCCTTAGCTTCACTTGCAACTACATTAAGGTAAGATTTTTCTTTTTTCTTCTTTTTTCATGAATTGTTTTTCACTATATTTGTTTTTTATTTTATTTTTAATTGTTTTTGTTCTTAATAATTCTATAAATGTTGTTGTGAGATTTTTTTTTTCATATGAGATCAATTTTTAGTTGATTTATTTATAGGATTTTTAAATTTTTAGCAATTGCAACTTCATTTTTTTAGTTGAATTTATTTTTTCGTTTTATTTATTTGTTGCAAATTTGTTTGAGTTGATTTTCTTATTCTTTTTTCCAAGTATTTTGAGTATATATTATACAGTGTTGATTTATGTTAATTTAATTATTTTATAATTTTATAAAATGAATTTTTTTAAAATGTTTTTAAATAATTACCGACGGAATTACCGATGGAATTTCCATCGATATATCCCTCGGTAAATCCGCTGGTAATAAAAAAATATTATTATCGAGGGATATACCGACGGAATGAAGCGGGTAATTTTTTTTTATTACCAACGGATTTACCGACAGAAAAAAAATTACCGATAAAAGATTCACCGACGGATCATTTCTGTAGGTGATTTTGTTGGTAAATTAATTACAGATAGAATATGTGTCTTACGCCGACGGAAAAATTCCGTCGGTAAAACTGTTAAATCTTGTAGTGTTTGTAGAATCTATAGTTTTCTCTTATTTGGAACTCTTCCAACTCATATAACAATATTTAAAGTAAAAACATATCCTGATTGAGATTTATTATCATTAATATTTGATTGAAAACTAGCATTTTAATAACCATGAACTACAGACTCATCTCCCTCATAAATTATAAAGGTATTTTCATTTCTTCTTAAGTATTTAAGATTGTTTTTAATGATCTTCCAGTATCTTCACCTAGATTAGATTGATATCTACTCGTTATGCTCAAAGTATGAGATACATCTGGTCTTGTACATAATATTACATAAATGATAGATTCTATAACCAAAGCATAGGGTATCATTTTTATCCTATCTCTATCAATTTGTGTCTTAAGGCATATATCCTTAGAGAGATGTATACCTTGTGAAATAGGTAATTACCCTATCTTGGATTCTTCCATGTTGATCTGTTTTAGTATTTTGTCTATATACATAGATTGAGATAATATAAATAACCTTTTAAATTTATCTCTCTAGATTTTTATTCCATATATAGAATTTGAAGTGAGGGTCCTAGAACATGTCAAGGAGCAAGTAGCCAAATTAGAAGAAGAAAATAGAAAGAATTGAGAGAAAATGATAGAATATATGGCTTTGCATTCTCTTGCTCCTCATTTGAGCCCTTTTGGCTTAGGATTCCTCCCCCTCCACCTCCACCTCCACCTTCATCCGTGTAGTGATGTATTTGTTGTTGTAAAATTATTTTTGAATGGATATTAAAATTAATAATTTTTTTTTATGTTCAATAAAATTGATAATGTTTGGTTTTATTGTGATTGTTTTTATGTTTTTAATTAACAACCAAATAATCAAAAAAAATTATTGAACTTCCGATGGCATTACCAATGATTTTTTTTCGTTGGTGATTTTGTCAATAATATAGGCGCCATTTCATCAAAAAGTTACAGAATGATTTAGAAGTTTTAGAATTTTCTGACAAAATTAGCTAGCAATGGAAATTATGGCGCCAATTCCACTAGCTATGTTTAATTTTTGCCAATAGAATCAATGATGAAATATTTTATCAGTAATTTAATTATAGATAGAATGGTTGTCAAAAAATGGTTAGTGCATTTTATTTTTTGACGCCAATATTAATATTCCATCTTTATTTCTGTTGGCATTACTTATTGATAAAAATGTTGATGGGTAGAAAATCCTTAGCAAAACTTTTTTCCAATGTTGTGTTTTCATTAGTAATTCCATCGGTGATATGCAGGGGCGGAGCAAGACAAAAAAATTAGGGGGGGCCAAATTATAAATTAGAGGGATCAATTTTTTTTTATTTCTATTAAATATTTACAAGGGAGGGGCATTTCTTTGCAGGGGCCGGGGCCCCTGCCAGCCCCCCCTCCCTCCGCCACTGGTGATATGGTCGATAGATTAATATTTACTCGTTGATGAAATATTTAATCATCGGTGTTTTTTAATTTTCACTTAGTGTTTTAATTGATTTTAAAATGTCAATGGAATATTTTTGTTCCATTGCCATTTCCGTTGAAAAATACATATGGAATTTTTTTATCGTAATTTTCTTTGGTAAACAAGGATGAAATATTTTTCATCATTAATTTCGTTGTTGTTATTTTTTTTTTTAATTTTCTTGCAGTAAAGCAAATGGAAGAAGTATGAAAGAGAATTACAGCTACTAAATTTATGGCTTGCATCCCTTTTCCTCACTTGTATGCTTATAAATGCTCTACACAAGGCATTAGCTCGGACATGCATATTTATGGGTATGCAAACCTTGTGCCACATCAAAATGTGAAAAGCATTTATTTGGATTGAATTATATCAAGACTTAAACATTATTTGGACTATTTGCTCCTTTCATATTAAGAAGATTCATAGATTCTAGACTATTTGCTCCTTTTATATCTGTGTTTATAAAGATTGGTTTAGTAATAACGAAGCTTATTCGGAGAAGCCATAATATTAGTGGATAATCATGAAGTAGAAGTTGCTAGAATAGTTAATATGAAAAGCATGACGTATGATGGTATAGTAGATAATCACAAATTTCTAAAAAATAAAAAAAAAATTGTGAAAAAAAAGGACATTAATGGTTTCTAGTGATAGCCATAATTCTTGAGAGCACAACTTTTCAGTGAGCGTCGTGGTAGTCAAATTTTGCCTTTTTTTTTTTTAATTATGTGTTATTATTTGTTTAGCGTGCATTTTGCACATCTTAAATAATGGCACCGCGGAGAATATTATCAATTAATCTTTGCTTCTTAATAACTTTTAAACCATACATATAACATAAGGTTTTGATGATGAAGATTTTTGTCAAATATGCAGTTTTATGATAACGGATATATATAAATTTTGATGCAATTATTGAATCAAGTTAAGATTTTACTAAAAGATTTTAGAAGTCAGTATTCAAATTTTGTTGTTATTTGAGGTTGTTAAGACCTCAAATTAGACTTGAAAGTTGTTGTTGTAGTTTCTTATATTTTTATAATTAATTTAGAATTATTTTTTTAATTTAATTTAGAATTATTTTTTTTCAATATTTGTTTTTAGTTTACAAGTAGAAGAGTTATGATATTTAGTTTTGATTAGTGAAAATATTAAATAATAAAAATTCAAATTCAAATTTTTATTGCTGCGATCATGTTTGGCAGAATCCTATTTTTATTGGTGCTTGTTGTATTTCTCATATTTTTTCCGTCTACGTTAGGCTTACAGCTTGTAGCTAGCAAGCGCTTGGTGATTCTATGAATTCATCATTGTCCTTGGACACAATGAACTGTCTTTTACTCCTAATTCGACTGCAAATATTATGAGTTTATATGAAGAAGATCGAATTTTGTATTCAGGGGAATCATTCTAAAAATATTATTATTATTATTATTATTATTAACAATAATAATTCGAATAATTTCTTTCACTTAATGAGTTGGCGTCAAACCATATATCGGAGAAAATTACAATATTAATACCTTATTCTTGAAAGAGAGAGACATAAATAGAAGCAACAACTACTTCAGTGCTACGAGGAATAACGTAGTAGTTTCTTTATTCTTAAGACTATAATAACTGAGGGATTGAACTTCAGCTCCATTTGGCGAGAGGCAACTCAAAAGACAAAGTGGAGAAGTCTTGAGAGTACTCTAGTAAGCTTGTAGTAGACTGGAATTGTCTGTTGCAACTGTGCCAGCAATAGAAGGCAGAGGAGGAGGACTTGGTAGGTCGCTCTCTGTAAAGTAATGAAACAAAATTTGTAATTATAGATCACCTCTTGAACAAAATTCCCTAAATATAAAAATATTAAATATTCTATGAACATTAGATTAAGCTATATCCAATTATTTAAAAATCGTTTCTTTTAACTATGTTACAAGTTTTTTTTTTTTCAAATTAAGAGAGATTAACTTATAATTCTCTTAAACAACAAATACTAAATTATAATCTACTCCAACGGAGCAGGAAACTCATATACACTCATTGCAATTATGCCTTACTTGCAGGGAATAAAGGCCTTCTACGGCATCTTGTTGGGCATTCTTTTGGGGTTCTGTTCTTATCGAGGCACAAGACGATCTCGTAGAGAACATGCTTTCCTCCAGCATTTATGCATTTTGTGTGAACAATGTTCTCTACTTTTTTTCCAACTGCGTCGGATATACCAGCTTCCAATGCTTTAGTAATGTTATCTACTGAAGCATGATCTCCTGGACGGATTCCTGTAATTCATATGGTTAATTACAAAAAAAAAAAAAAAAGAGGAGGCTGAGTGATTATATATATAACTAACCGTTTTTTTCTAGATAGTCTAAGAAGTCATATGTTTTCCTTAAGTCATAGCCAGCTCGGAAATATTCATCCTGTCGTAAACCTGTGCATCCCCCATGTTTCTCCCATTCGTGTTTCCAGAATTTGTAGACGTCTTTCTTGTATAGCGATGCCCATAATATTTTTAACTCCCCTTTAAGTTTTAAATCGAGATCTGAAATCTGTCCCAAACAAAAAAGTAATTTTTGGGTGAAATTAAAATATAAATTTTGATGCATGATGTTTCAACATATAATAATATATATTCAGCAGTGTCTCTGTAGTATTACTCTTGACAAAGTACGTACATTTTGTTTATCAAATGGTTCGGCTTTGCAAAAAATAACAGAACGTCCATTTTTCAACTCAGGCCAGAGCCCATGGATGGTGAAATTTTCACCTGGAGTGATTACGCATGTTTTGTTCAAGCATCCAGATATCTGCCACTGATAATATAAAAAAGACCAGATATGATATTAATATTAGTATATAGATATGTAAGGAGAATAACACACACGTTAAGAATATATTTATGTAAAGAGAGAGAGAGAGAGAGTCGAACACACATTTTGAACAAATGCAAGGTAGTCAAAACGCACGGGAATTGCCTGCAATTCAACATGGTTTTTTAAGTAAAAAAAAAAAAAAAAGATTGCATTAACATTAAAAAAAACTCCACATAATATGATGTCCTGGTTATGCAGTTTCTCTTGGTTCGAAATAACTGTTGACTTGTACATTAGCATATTCATTATTGTCGTTTTTATTTCCCCTTGTTGTAATACAATTTATTGCTTATAAAAAAAAAAAAAAAAAACATGCATGTTCACTAACTAATATATGAAGTTCTTTTACACCGTTAATGAATATATCTCATATTAAATAAATAAACTTCAAAAAACTAATATATAAAGTTGAGAATGAACTATACATAAAATTTAATATAAAATGTGTTCACTAACTTTAATCAAATACATGAAGAGAACAAAAGAAATTCAGTGAGCTGAAGGTCTAAAAGGAAGCACCTGCATTGGAAAAGGTTGAGAAAATTCGGAAACATTATAGAGTAGCCAGCTAGAAAAGGATGAAAGAAGTATGAAGAGAACTACTGCTACTAAATTTATGACTTTCATCTCTTTTCCTCACCTGTATGCTTATACAAGGCATCATCTCAGACATGCTATTTATGGATAGGCAAACCGTGCCCAACGTCAAAATGTGAAAAGCAGAAAAACGAATCAAAATGTGAAAAGCATTTATTTGGATTGAATTATAAAAAGACTTAAAAAATTAATTGGACTATTTGCTCCTTTCATACTAAGAAGATATTTCATAGATTTTAGACTATTTGTTACTTCCATATTCATGCTAATAAAAGATGTCTAGTAGTTATGAAATTGGTGATGGAGAATCATAGCTATTAAAAATTAATATAAATTATATTATATGAGATGATGTGATGTGATATTTTAAAATATAATTTATATTATATTTTAATAAAAGATAATTATAGATTAGAAATTGATATAATACGTGAGGTAAAAATAATAAAACATTATGATGATACAGTGAAGATATTTTGGTGATGTTCGGCATGTGTCAAACCTTGAAAAGAAATTAATTTTTCTTGGGAGACTTGATTGACATTAATGTTAGAATAATGATTTAAAATTCTAATTAATGATAACTTTTTCTTAATAGTTAATAAATTTTATTGACTTGGCCTTTTAAAATTTAGATGATGTTGTATAAAATTTACAATATGGTTAATGTTAATATAATTAATATTTTAATATTTTACTAGGCTCCCATCTATGATTAAATTAATATACTATACTAATTATTTAAATAAATTTGGTAACCGATATCTTTATTGAGTGTGTGTGTATGGCACGTGTTTAGGATGATAAGTATATAATTCTCACCGTCATAAAAACTATATATATAAAAAAACACTTTCGCATTTTACTTAGTCTCTCTTATATTTCTATACATATTTAGTGTATATTTAGTAATGTAGTTCATGATGTTTTTTGAAAATATTTTTTAATTAAAAATATATCAAAATGATATTTTTTCAGATTTTTTTTTAAATTAATACATCAAAACTATTGAAAAACAACTAAAAAACATTAATTTAATATTTTTTTTAGATAAAAAACAATTTGATAAGCAGAAGTTATCACGGCATTCAAAGACCTTCCTTCTTATATATTCCTTTCAAGTTAATTTCACTGCACTTCTTTTTTTCTACTTTATTAACCTAAGAGAGCAAAAAGGATGATTAGATGGTTTAGGAAATTTTTGTTGCATTCAAATATTTTAATGGATTATTGTATCTTGGGAGAGAAAAGTATTATATTTAAAATTGTGCTTATGCAGAGGGAGCATTGTCTCTCCATGGATAGTGGTATTACATACTATAATTTCAGGCTTCTTTTAAACCTTTACTCTTTCTAATATTTACTTTTAGTTCTAATTATTTTTATTTTTGTTTTTAGTTGTTGATTTAATTAAAAAGAAACAAGAAGAAAAAATCTTGTTTGCCTAAATTTTTACATTTAATTCCATAACAATCATAGAGAGAAAACAATTATTTTTCTTACTTATCCTAACAAATATTGATTTGGTTTCTTGATTGTTACTGAAGACATCATGAATTCATTATCTAGCAAACCTGAAATTTTTTCTTGACAAAACTTGTTTTATTGGCAACAACAACAAATAAAATTTTGGCTCACAGACTTGGGTCTTTCTTTTGTGTTTCTAAATGATTATAAAATTGAAAGGTCTGAAAAAATAACTATAGTAGTAAACATAACTATACTAATAAATATATTTTATGTCATAGTAAAATTTTAAGTGTTTTGTCTAATAATATTTATGGTATCTTTTGTAATACTAAAACTACTTTTGAATTATAAGAAGCACTTGAATATAAATATATTAGAGAACAAATATAAAAAAATGTCTTAAAATGTATTTAGTTGAAAAGTAGCTTGAATTTCAAATGGTTGATGGAAAAAAAAAAGTTTTAACCAAACCCATGAGTTTAAAAATATTATTTATGACTTGAAAATTAAAGGAATGGAACTTAATCAAATGATTCTTATTTCTTCTCTTATTAAAAAATTACCACATTCTTGGTTTGATTTTGTTAGAGGTTTAAAACAAAAATCTAAAAACTTTTCTTTTGATGAATTGCTTGTTGCTTTAAGAATTAAAGAAAACATTATGCCTCTCAACAACAAAAATTTGAATTTCAAGCTAAGGCATATGTTCAGGGTTCTTTCAAACCTAAACTGAAGACTTTTTAAGAATAAGGTCCAAATGAAAGTTCAATAGTAATATTAATAGGCCTAAAAGTAACAATATGAGTTAGAAAAAGGATGTGAAATGTTGGATTTATGGCAAATACAGTCATGTTGCTAATAATTGCAACAATCAACTTGGTCACTTATCTAAAGCTTCATAACCTGAAAAGTTTTTTAAACCACAACCCGATGTATTAATTGTAAGGGTTTGATCTTCTTCCCTAACTTACAAGTACTTTTTTTCTAGCCCTTAGTTAAGTATAATCTTTAACTCATGGTAGTTAAATTATAAGGATAATGTTTATATGTGTGTTGATAAGAGAATCTTTCATCTTATTGGATCAAAATGGTTTTACTCTTTTTCTAGGATCTAATAAAATAGTTATTAATAGATTTAGATCTTATGTTGGAAAATTTTATTTGCTAGAATGGTCTTTTTAAATTAAGTATAATGCCTCTTCTAATACTATTTTGCATTTTTCCTCTTCATCTATTACAAATATTGAATGTTGTGATTCATGATATGGTATGCTAAAAGCATGTTAACTTTAATATTATTAAAAAGTGATGCATTTAAGTTTAATTTCTAAGTTACATATTAATAAAAAAAATATATAAAATTTGTGTACAAGCTAAACAACCTAGAAAAGCTTTTAATCCAATAGAAAAGAAAACAAATCTATTTGGAGTTAATGTATTGTGATATTTGTGATAGTTATAATATCTTGACTCATAGTAGTATAAGTTATTTTATAATTTTTATTGATGACTTTTCAAGATATTGTTATGTTTATCGCACATGCGTGCACGTGATATGGTGGGATATCAGGGTCAAGAAGTCGTCATCTAGTTGTTTGGTTTAGGGTCATTAAGAGACCTAGGTGGATTGGTCTTATTTAAAATTCCAGGGTAAGGGACTGGTTGTGGCTAGGAAAGGTATGAGCATCCATAGTGCATCTTACCTAAGGTAAGTTGCATCGTGTGTCTAGATATAGTTTAAAGGTATTGATGGGTTCCTAACCGATGGTTCGTCTATAGCTCAGAACAAACCAAAACCTAAACCATAATAATAAAAAAAGAATCAAACTTAAAAAAACAACTCAAAAACTCTTTATCGAAACGGATTAAAACCCAAGAAAAAATGAATAACATTCAACATGAACCCAACAACGTGGATTCCAAATCAGTCCAAATATAAACTCGTGATGGACAGTGACACTTTGAAAATCATGCAAGGATCAATAATCTAGCATCCATTTACTTCAATTATCACTAAAAAACCATGATTTTGTTAAAATAGGTTTCTATTCAAAACAAAAACCCTAGAATTAAAACCTACTAAAACATATTATTGATGCAAGTAAACCCTAAATTATTGACTAATCAAGTTGCCTTAAGGGTTCTGTGCAAAGACATGGACCAAAATTGGTCTAAATCATAAAGTTAAAGCAATGTTCTTCCCAAGAACACGAAGAATATTGCTCAGTAACCCAAAAAAAAAAAACCAGCACACTGTTGAACCCTGGAAATGGTCTTTTAGTCCTTTAAACACACTGCTTTTGATCCTTATGAACCACATTATCAATACCAAACATAGTTGAATCAAAAGAACTAACAAATAACATCAAATCGTCAAAATCATGCAAGAGATACCAAATCCAAAAATTATTATCTTAAAACAGCTTACATGTTCATGCAATATGGATTTAAAATTGGTTTTCTAAACTCATTTTGGTCATGAACAGACCTAGAAAAATCAAAATAACATCATTGCTTCAACATGCATTTTTTAAGTTAAACTAAAACAACATTGTTTAATCAAAAGAAATAACTTAAATAGAAAACTTTTATTATATCTAAAACATCAAAAAACATCCTATGTAAACGTCATCGATGAATGAGTTACCTATTTTTGAGGTTTTGTCAAAATAATTATGATGTAAACGTCATCAAAGACAACTGAATCTTGATAGAGGAGAAGCATATCTTTCGTTTGGATCTATTCTTTTTCAATTTGAAGGTCTATAGCCTCACATTCATTCGTTTGAAAATGTCAACCCGGTTAGCCTAAAATTTAAAAATACAATGACGGCTGATCGAGGACAAGATTTTGTTGAAGAAGATAGGATGAAATGTTTTATAAGAGTAGTTGATCTTTGTAAAATAGGTGTTTCTCAACTGAATGGTAGTGGTTATAGTCCTAAGCATGGCAAAAACACCACATTCATTCGCCTAAAATGCCTACTTAATCAACCAAAAATACCAAAGAAAAAGCTAAACAGTGGCTGAAGGATGCGTCATTTAGGCTGAACCCTAGAAATTAGGGTTTTAATTTGGGTTTTGACAAATTTTATTTTAGTTCATGTTCTTCCAATTGCTTTTAATTGCACCCATAATTACCTTCCAAACTCTTAATTTCATATAATTTTACCTCTGTCAAACTCAATCATCAGCCCTAAAGTTCAACATCATTTTCATCTTGGTTATTGATTTCCAATTTGTGCACTTTAACATTTAATTTAGTATCAAACTTTCAATTTTCTTCAATTTGGGCTCTGATTTTGTCAATTTCAGTCCCAACAATCGTGCGCTTTTTATAGTTTGGTCTATGGTTTTGGATTTCTTCAATCAAGTCCATAATTGCCCATCAAACTTTAATATTTATGCAATTAAGCCCTGATTTGACCAAATTAACTCCTTAAAATTGCAATTCGACCCTCAGACTTTAATTTTTTCCTATTAAAGCCTAAACTAACCTCAAAAATCAATTTTCCTTACAATTAAGTCCTCAATAAAATTAATTATGCCTCAAAAAATTCTCATTGAGTCATTATCTATCCAAATATGTATTTCTTTACTCTAAATAAAATATTTTCACCAATGACCCCTTTTGTCAATCAAAATTAGGTTGTTAATTTTGTCAATCTTATATATTTTGATCCTCCAACTTTTTCACTTGTCATTTTGGACCTTCACCATCAAATTGAGCTATCTTCTAAGCTTTCTTCATGTATACCCTTTTGTATTTTGGATTTTTTTTCCTATTGTTTCTTGATTTTTAACAAAAATTTTTATTTGACTAACTCTAAAAGTGAATTATTTGACAAGTTTAAATTTTTTTAAATAGAGGTAGAACATCAATTAGAAAGAAGAAAAAATTTACAATCTAATAGAGGTAGTTAGTATACTTCTAATGAAATGAATGACTGAATTTTTAGAATTGCATGGTATTATACATCAATTAACACCTCTTTGTTCACCACAGTCTAATAATATAGTGAAAAGAAAAAATAAAACTTTAATGGATATGGTTAATGCAATGTTAATTAGTTATGGTTTGCCAAATAATTTATGGGATGAAGCTTTGTATTATGCTTGTCATATTCTTAATAGAGTTCCTTATAAAATTTGGATAAAACACCATATAAGTTTTTGAAGAATAAAAAACCTTCTTTGAAATATTTTAAAATGTGGGAGTGTTTAGATAAAGTAACTATTTCAATTACTAATAAAAGGAAAATAGATCCTAAAACTATAGATTGTGCATATGTTGGATATTCTTTGAATAGTACTACTTATATATTCTAGTTTTAAATTCTAAAAATATAAATAATACAATTATTGAGTCTCGTGATCTAATTTTCTTTGAAAATATTTTTCAATGAAAAATAAGTTGTCTAAACATGTTAATGAATGTTCTTTTAAAATAGACATTCTTAAGAATCTTACTTCTAATGAAATTAGAAATAGTAAAAGAAACGGAAAAGCTAAAGATTTTGGTGCTAATTTTTATATCTTTTTACTTGAAAATAAACTTGAAACATATAGTGAAGTTATGACAGCTATTAAAGCTTCTTTTTTGAAAGAAACGGTAAAAGATAAAATGAATTCTTTATTTTCTAACAAAACTTAGTTTTTGACTGATTTTCTATAAGGTTGTAAGACAATAGGTTGTAGATGGTTTTTTATAAAGAAATTTAGAATTGATGGATCTATAAAAAAAATTTAAGGTTGGGTTAGTTACTAAGAGGTTTAAACAAGGAGTAGATTTTGTTTACACATATGCATTGGTTTCTAAAATCACTATAATTAGACTTTTAGTTGTTTTAGCTTCTTTTTACAAATTAAAAACCCATCAAATGAATGTTAAATGACTTTTTTAAATGGTGATTTGGAAGAAGAAATATATATGGATCAACTAGAAGGTTTTGTTGTGCCGGGTCAATAAAGGAAAATTTGTAAACTTGTGAGATCTTTTTATGGTTTAAAACAAGCTCCAAAACAAAAGCATCAAAAATTGATCAGGTCATGTTATTTGATAGTTTTCAAACAAATGTTATTGATAAATGTGTTCATATTAAATAAATTGAAAATGATTATGTGATTTTATATTTGTATGTTGATGATATTATGATTTTTTTTATTAATATTCAAGTTATAAATATTACTAAATCTTTCTTTTCTGAAAATTTTGATATAAAAGATTTTGCTCGAGTTAATGTTATATTAGGCATTAAATTATTGAGAAATAACAATAGTTTTTCTTTAACCCAATCACATTGCATTTAAAAGGTTTAATTATTTTGTTGTATCTCCTCTATATAGTCTTTCGATCCTTTTACTAAATTAAAAAAAAAATGATGGTGCAAATATGTCTCAATATAAATATTCACAAAATATTAGATCTTTATTCCATTGAGTCGATCTTACTAGAGCTAATATAGCATATGTAGTTGGTAGATTAGATATACACATAATCTTAATGCTTCATATTGGAGTGCTTTAGAAAGAATTTTTAAGTATCTAAAATGAACTATTGATTATGCACTTCATTATATTGGTTTTTCTATTGTAATAGAGTGATTTAGTGATATTAATTGGGTTTCTAGTTTAGAAGAAACAAAATCTACTTCTTCCACTTTGGAAGTATAACTAGTTGTATTAGATGTCATCAGTTCAAAGTTGAGTGCCTTCAAAAAAATCTAATTAATATACTATTTATTTCTAAACCATTCTCACCTATATCGATACATTGTGATTGCCAAACTACTATATCTAAGGCTAAAAGTAAAAGTTTTAATGAAAAAATAATACATATAAAACACTAGACATAAATTCATTAGACATTTGATATCTCATAGTGTTATTTCTTTGGAATTTTTTTCATGTTTGAAAACAACATTGTGGATTTGCTCCCTAAAGGTCTAGCATGCCAATGAGTAATTTAATCATTGAGGGAAATAATATTGAAGCCTTAAATTAATCACCAATAGTGAAAACTTATCTTTAAATATATGGTGATTTCATGAATAAATTCCAACAAGTAAAAACAAAACTATTGGGAAAATGAAGAGCACAAACATTACATATATATATTTTACGGGGTGGTCTTAGGTCCTATTTTTATAATAATGTGCTCTATATTATGATGATTAGAAAGAGTTAATATTTGAATGAATCTAAACACATATTTTTTTTTATAGGATGTTGGTTGCAAAATATCCTTTGATAATTCACCTAAATGGGTGTGGTGGTGTGGTCGCCATTAATTGACCACCACAAGAGCTTGAGCTATTTTTTAAAGACACTCACGAGACAAGATACATGTGCATGATCAAAAAACATACAACACTAACCAAACCTTAAAGTCACCCATATGTTGTGTGTGTAATAAATTTAAACTTGATCCAAAAAACCTAGTTCAAAATATCCTAGTTACTATGGTTCTTCAAGTTGAAAGTTGTTAACACTAAGTGTGGGTTCAAACCCTGAAAGTACCTAACATCATTTACACAATATTAATTGACCACTTTTATCCTGGGAAATGTTAAAATCTTGATTTAAAATTATAATTAATAATAGCTATTATTAATAGCTAATAAATTTTATTCATGTAGCTGTTTAAAATTTTGATGATGTTAATGTATAAAATTTAAATGGTTAATGTTAAATAATTAAAAATTAATTACTATAGTGCGCTAACATCTATGATTAAATTAATTTATTGTATTTAATTATTTTAAATATATTTTATAAATGATATCTTTGTTGAGTGTGTGTGTGTAATTAGGATGGTAAGTATGTAATTCTCACCATACAAAATTCTTAAAAAAAATACACTTATTTTATTTAGTCTCTTTTATATATCTACACATATTTAAAGACTTTCTTCTTAATGTATATGTCTTTTAGTCAATCAGTTGGTTACACGTAACACTAACTTTGATCATGTAGAAGCATATTAATTATTAATAAAGAATTTTTTATCTTTAATATTCATTAATATTTTATTAATGAATATAATGTTTAATTAATGAGTCTAGAATAAAGATAAAGTCATTAGAAAAAAATATTTTGCATAGAAAATTATAAAAAATTTATAATTATGAGATTCTAATTGCATCAAAGCATTATTCTTAAATATTTCTAGTCAATGCTCTATTAAGACTGGATATTAATTGGAGTCGTTGAAACTGATATATATATATATATTATATTTTTTCTTTTATGAAAAGAAGCAATTTTTCTCATTAGTTGAGGTATAAGGGATATCTAGAACTAATATATAAGTGTTTGTCATATGACATATCTCATGTGGGTGAATTGACCCACATGAGGATTCTATATAGAGAGATTACACATGTTTATGAAAAGTCTCGCGTGATAGTTGTGTAAGTAATCTTTAAACTTGGGATCACTAAGTTATCTTATATAGGGGATGTTATGCTTTGATTCTGATTACACGTCGTCCTAACCAATGATAATAAGCAGGTAAACATTGGATATAATATCAACTATATAAAGGTATTTTGATAATCAAGAGAAGATTTGTTACCCTAGATGAATTAAAAAAAAATGATTTACATGTTCTCGAATAGTATTGATTATAAAATCCTTAAATAAGGTGGAATGAAATTTGAAAAGAGTTTCAAATCTTATTCAAAGAATTAATGACTATGATATTAAGAACAAACATGATTTAACAGAATGGACACACTCTATGCTATAATGTCTAAATTGAAATATTCTTGATGAATAGATAATAGTTACCGTGGAAACTAATTAATAAAAAGTTAAGTCAAACCACTCATGACTTTCCTAATATTTAAGAATCATGACACATGATTAGACATTGTACTTGATCTTCAAATATAAATCAATCAATTTATTGAGTTGATAATAAGTTTAATTATTTATTTTATTTTATTTTATTTAGGATTGTGATTTATATTCAAGACAACATATTAGAAAACTTAATGAGTCACATTCATAAAAACCATTGATTAGATATTAAACTAGGATAGTTAATCAAGTATGATTTGATTGTAAATAAATTTTAGAAATTAAGGAGTGAAAGGTAATTAATACAAGGTATTACAATTTTAGATCTAGAAAAATCAAGTAGAGACTTGATTGAATAAATTTTTAAAACTGTCATGAAATAATATATGTGATTTATTGAAAGGGTAAATTAATATTTTATAATTTATAAGATTATGAATTTTTTTCATATAAATAAAATGTTATACCTCATATTCTTTGAGGTAAGATTTGATGTGATCAAATAAAAAAACTATGTTACAAAACTTAAGATACAAAAATACCTGAAAAAACAAAAGAAAGAGTTAACACTTAAATGCATAGTAGTTACTTTCTTTTTAAAAGGATTTAGAAGATTTCATACTGATTATTCGTGTTGATTATTGTTAAAGACCAAACACAAGAACGACTTATGATTTGCAATAACCTAACCTTAAAGTATTTGATCAAATTTTTTAAAAAAAATTAATTTTTAAGTAATATTTACTCAAACCTTAAACAATTTTAAATTGTCTAATGGGATTATTGAGATTCTAAAATAAAAATTAAATTATCTTTTTGATACATCTAAGAGTTTAGAATCCAACACTTCCTTCTTGTATTCCTCTCAAGTTTCACTATATTTTTTTTATATATACTTTATTAACTCAAGTGAGCAAAAATGATGATCAAAAGATTTGGGGAATATTTGATGCATTTAAAAATTCTAACATAATAATGTATCTTGAGAGAGAAATATATTATATTTAAAATTATTTTTATATAGAGGGAGCATTTGTTTTCAATAAGGATATCGTTATTTGCTAAAACCCTGTAATCTCAAACTTCTTTTAAATCCTTTTATTTTTTCTAGTATTTACTTTTAATTCTAATTATTCTTATTATTACTTTTAGTTGTTGATTTAATTAAAACAAAAAAACAAGAAGAAAAAATATTGGTTATATTTGTTGTCCTAATTCTTTTCATTTAATTTCCTAACATCAATTTGCCTTTTAAACAACTAAAAGTAGCAAAATTTTCATACCCGCCTCCATTACTTGCCTTTTAAGTGTTCTAATTTCTTTCAGTCTTCAAATAAAAAATAGCACTGAAGTACTATCGTTTCTAAACATTAAAAATGCGTGAAAAAATTGTGATGGATTAAAGTTTAAAATACCAGATGGATTGAATGGTTAATTAATAGAATGAACTATGAACAGACTTTTTATGATTGTCAGTGAACCAGAGCAGAATTGGAGGGCTGCAAGTCTTACAAACCACTTATTAGGGATCCTCCAGGGTGGATTTACTGATGTTCAATATCTGAAAACAATTTTGAAACATTATTAGTTAGGAAGGAAGGAATGAGAAAGTCTTAATATAATTCATTGCAAGAAATAACAGTGTAATGATGTTGGTTTGCTGTCCCAGCAACCATGCAGGACGAAGTAATAAGAGAGCAGTGGAAATACTATAGCCTTTCAAGTAGAGATTTACAGTAGCTAGTTCCCTTCACCACAGCTTGACCAAAAGTTATTGAGTAACTGTGTGTCAAAGGCAAAGATATCTGATTGAGGAAGCTGGTGGGGTTTACTCACGAGAAATTATTCAGTTTTTATGTGGAAACAACCTGTGCTCATGTGATCCATTAATGAAGGTTTGAAAAAATCGACAGAAATGGAAGTCCAGTGTTGCAGTAGGTCAAGAAGCTCTTGCTTAATCAGAATGTGTTTCCTGTGTTCATCTGCTACACGTTAGATTCTTTTTTTGTATCATCACTTCCTGCTCAACGTTGATACATGCCATAGTGCTGATGTTTTCAGAGCTTCAAAGGAAAAACAACATTAATTAACGAAATTTAATTTTTGAATAAAAAAAGAATCAGTGTTTATTTATTTAGTGTCATAAATTTAATTGCAATCTTGATATATTTCTTATTTTTTATACGGAAAAAAATCTTATATGTTTTATGCACTGTGATTGATTCCTCAAGATCAGTTTAATCACTAGAGGATGAACAACACATCCAAATGATGAACTCAGACACTAATTAATCTTTTTAATATGGTTTATAACACTGGACTTTAGCAATGAAAACTGATAGACTTTTCTGTATGGTATCTATGTAATAGTCCACTTCATATAATAATAATTTTTTAAAAAAAAGTAACTATTAATTCTTGTTACATCTACCCTCCACCAAATTTGGATAAGAGAGTAAGCATGCCTAAACCATTGTTTAGACCTGCTGCTGCTGCTGCATTAATGACCAGTTACCATATCTACTCATGTACGTGCGTGCAATGACAAGGATTCATTAAGCTTTGCACATTATAGAATCATAAACTTAGTTAAGTTGTGGTTGGCCGCCCTTGTGCACAAAACATGGACCTCTCTACAACCTTGAAGAAGCACAAACACACAGAAGGCATGGAAGCTGGTAGTTCCACCATTGGTAAAAATTGGAGGCTTTGCATATTTGCAAGCTTCATGAGTTTCATTGTACTGATGTTTTTTCAAAAACAATGTCAGAACAGCCCGAAACTTTCATCACTTCTAAATGTTGGTGTATCGATGTCAATGTCCAGTCTCACGTCCACGTCTAGTGAACTCTTGGAGTCCACAAACTTGGTCAAGAATGAGAGCACAAACTTGGTCGAGAATGACTTGAACCCTATGAAAGAGGAGGAAGTGAAGTGCAATATATTTGATGGAAAATGGGTTTATGAACCAGAGGGAGGCCCTCAACATACTGCAGCTGAATGTCCGTTTCTTAGTGAACAGGTAAGCTGCCAGAGGAATGGAAGGCCAGACTATGAATATGAGAAATGGAGCTGGGAAGCCAAAGACTGTGATGTTCCAAGGTAAGATTTCTTACCATAAGTGCATTTTGTTTTGTTTATGCCCATGTTTTGTGGGGGTATTAGCCTATGTCCATGTTTTGTTTTATGGGGGTATTAGCCTATGCCCATGTTTTTTTAGCTTATTGCATTATAGGTCTTTTAAGCCAAGATTTAAGCTTATAAAAAGAAGAAAAAGGTGCATGTTTTGTGTTCTTCTTAACAAAGATTGGTGTTCAAGGTTTAATGGCATAGACATGTTGGAGAGACTAAGAGGAAAGAGGGTGATAATAGTAGGAGATTCCCTCAACAGAAACCAATGGGAATCCCTAGCTTGCCTTCTTTATTCAGCCATACCTTCTTCCCAAGCTCATGTTGATGTTCGTGGCGGCGTCTATAAGGTCTTCAAAGCGAAGGTAAGATTATTCTTTGTTATGCTATTATCGTCCTCCAGTTATTCTTAGTAGTTGATTAGTTGAATTATAACCCTCTAGCAATTTAAAATGCCTTGAAACGTAGAGTTTATTCCTCTTACAGGACTATAATTGTTCTGTGGAGTTTTATTGGAGCCCATTTTTGGTGCAACTTAAGCAAGAAAATGGGAGCAGAATTCTAAGGCTTGACAAACTGTCACCCTTAGCCAAGAAGTGGCGTGGAGCTGATGTCATGGTATTCAACACTGCCCATTGGTGGGTTCACAGTGGGAAAGTGAAGTCGTAAGTTTCCTGTTGAGCTATAATGGCAGGTAGTAAACTTGTGGAATTTGAACGAGAAATCATGTCAAAATGGGTGATGACTTTGCAGGTGGGATTTGTTTCAATACAAAGGAAAATTAGTTGAGGAGATGGAGATCGAGTCTGCATTAAGGAAAGGCATGAGGACTTGGGCTCGTTGGATCGATCACCATGTTGATGCATCCAAAACAACTGTCTTTTTCCGCAGCATATCGCCACAACACCAAGGGAAGCAATGGTGTTACAATATAACACAACCCAATATGGATGAAACGTATGTGTCTGCATTTCCTAAACCAATGAAAGAAATTATTGAGATAACAATTCGAAGCATGATGATACCAGTGAGATACCTGAACATTACAAAGCTATCCGGGTATAGAAGAGATGCACATCCAGCTTTGTATGCAAGAAAACAGGAAAAGCTTTTGAAAACTGAGCAGCAACTGCAAGAAGAATCTCATCCTGATTGCAGCCATTGGTGTTTACCAGGGCTACCTGATACATGGAACAGGCTTTTGTATGCATCCTTGGTCTTGGACACTTCAAATTCCAAGCATTTGGTTGTTTGATCATCAGTAAGAGTTGTGCTGTCATAGTTTAGAGTAATTTTACTAAACTCGAGTTGTAACCAAGAAAAAAAACAACTAAAATTGAGTTCTTATGTTTCTTGGTTTAGAATTATCAGATCATTTAACTTGTTTTTCATTTTGTACCAGCTTGTCAGCTGCTAATCATCCTTCACAGAGAGTTGTCATGTGCCTTGGTTTTAGTATTATCTTAGCCAGTCATCAAGGTAGTGCTAGATGTGTTTGAGAGTGAAGTTGTTTTTGCTTTTAGGTATTTTTTTAAAATGTTTTTTTAAAAACAAAAACTTTAAAATAATGTTTTTTTGTAATGTTTTTTATTAGTTTTGATGTATTGATATAAAAAATCTGAAAAAAAATATAAATAATTTTGATACAAGAAAAATATTTTTTAAAAGCACCTGAATCACAGTGATAAACATACTCTGACGCATTCACACATGTATATAATTGCTGAATGGGGTGATTAAGATGTGCCGGATGTTAATAATGGCAGCTGGGTTTCTCCCAAACCTTATTCCCTTTCTTTGTTCTCTTTTCGTTGACTGTTGAATTTGGGAAACGGCAGAGAAGAAATACTGATAAATATTTCGCCTCCTATAATTATGAAAGTTGTGAATTTATATATAGTTATTTTATGCTGTCCTCAAATTATGGGGACGCAAGTTCTATTTACATGCATGGTCTTTGTGCCTTGAGTTCCAAACTAAACCTCAGAGGGTTGAAGGAATTGTTTCCCTCCATCCTCACAGTCGCAAATTTACTCCCTAATTACTGCTGTTATCTAGACAAGCTCCCACTCTGATTCTGAAGGATCATGAGATAAGGATCTGTTTGCTTCCTTTATAGAAAGAGTTGGCATTAAACTTGTTATACTCTCTTCTTCTTTGGATTTTGAATCGCTGCTGCACTGTGCAGCAAGCTGCTCATATTCCTTCATCACTGACCTCTTTCTTGAACGAAAAACATCCCGAATCTTCTAAATAAGAATATTCAAAGAAAAAATTAATGGGGAGAGAGGCACAAGAATTTGATGATGGATTAAGTGAACGGAGTCGGTGGGACAGATTACCTTGTAAGGCCTGTTTTTGCCTTCACGGGGAACATGATGAAATTCATCTACATTCACCAAAACACATACTTCCTCAAGCCTAGCCTTGTCCACTCGAATGATTTCCATACCCTCGTCAATGATTGTACCATCTTCATCCGATTCTATTCCCCATTCATCTGAACTTCCAGCAAAATTAGGATAACATCAGTGGCTATAAAAAGTAACAACAAGAAAACAGAATATATCACCATATATAGATCATAAACACAGATTGAAAATTTGATGGAGAAAAAGGGCTTTGGAAGATATGGATGCCTAAACAGGACTGAATTGAGAAGCTGTTGTTTGGCTAACTTTCCAATCCCAAGATGCATCTTCCATGCTCGTTTAGAATTTGAGCAAACTTCGTTGTCATAAATTTTGGATTTGCATGTTCATAATAAATTTGATACTTTCAATGAAGCATCAGCATTCACTGCAAATAGTGAAGATAACATGAATATTTTTCTTTCTTATTATTCGTGTTTCCTTGAAACGTCTGGAATTTAATTATAAAGAGAGACAAAATAAAGACAGGAGCAAGCTACTTTTAAAGTTAATCATAAACTGTAGTTTAGCAAAGACATTCAACTCATGCCATTGTGCTTGCAAGCCCAGGACATTACTCTTGAACTAAAGCAATGTAGCTTAACCTATGGAATTAATTTCTCTTAAAACTCACTGCTGTTGGACATAAAAGGTTAATAAAAATCAATGGTTTAGCAAAGAAAACAAGAGCTTTATGCAGTCTGGGTAGGAAGGAAAAAAGTTCATATATTTTCAGATGTAAGATCATAAAGTTAAAAAACCTTGGACATGATTGGCCAAAGAGCAAGAGAGTTAGAAACAAGCTATATCAGCAATTAAGCTTTGTCAGACAGATATACAATCCATGGAATAACACTCAATCATCCAACACGTGCACACAAATTGCAAGACTAAATTAATCAAAATACAGTTTATATCAATTAATCCATGGAGTTTGAAAATACAAATGATATCATGTGAAGAAACTTTATGCTATGATTGCCATTAAATAATAACTGATGTCCTGTTTAGGGTTATACACAACTTATTCAATGTTAAAAACTACGTATAGTGGTCTGTATGTTTAATCCAAAACTTTAGGAAACATAGAACATGATCAACTGCGGATACCAGAAGATTTATGTACCCTTGCCACAGCATTCTGTTTATACAACTCTACTGTAGTAATCAAGGTACAAATTGAAACAATTTTAAATAGTTCTAACAGCTAAGCTGACCAATCCTTCCATGAAAATACAACGGCCATGACTCAACCAATAGAGTGGCTTTGGTGCTACAGAAACAAGATACCAGAAAGAAAGCTGAAGAATATACACTATTTATTTAGCAGTCTAGAGAGTGCACAGATTGATAAGTTGATGAAATAAAATTCCAAATTGAACAACATTTTGCCAGACGCCATTTTCTGATATAATGAAATCCTCTCTCTCTCTTTTCTCATCAAGTCAGTTCCTCATTTGACTTTTTTAGCAGTGAATTATATTGCAAAACCAAATGACCACAAATACATGTATTTTTTTTTCCTGATTTCAATATCAAGATGATTTTTAAGTGCATAAATGCAACATATGCATACCTGAATTAGACACAAAATCCTCCCCAGAAGCAAATTTGTTAGTCTGCATATTCCCATTTGCAGCAGATTCTATCATAGAAACAAACTCATTGCTTATGCAAACACCTGAAGAAATAGAAGTCAAAATAGAACACTCTACAAGTACAAAAAAAGAAAAAAAAAATCAGAAAGAACTGTGCAAAAAACTCACCATTTGATTCTTCTAATAGGTTTCTGCTGGAAGGTCTACTGTCTGTTCCTTCATGCCAGCCAGTTTCAGTGATATTAACCATATCCAATGATGGTTTATTGAATGAGATCTCTGGCACGTGTTTGCTTGCATTTTTTATCTCATTTTTACTTTCTTCCATGGAGAAATGATCTGTAACTTCAACACACCCTGGAGTTGCAAGTCTTGCTGTCTGATCACAAGATGCTTCCAGATTTTGATCAGCAAGTTCAACATTTGATGAAAATTTACTCGAAAGAGTGGTAGTTCCTGATATCTCATTTGGAGACACATTATTGCAGTTAGAGTTTTTATCAGTATCCATGTTTGATTTATTGGACAGACTTCCTTTACTATGCTGCCTTGAAATTCTTCTCACAGTAATCCTTCTACGCAGTGGGAGACAATCAGAACCAGAATCAGCAGTCATCTTCGGATCCTCGGCCAATTGCTCAGGATCATCAGCCTTTCCACATTTTTCTTCCATACCATCTTCTGGCTTCATATAGATCCCAACATCAGCTCCCGAATCTACAGGAAATTTGGAGACTGCCCCATTTGCAGGATCCTCTGAATCTGGAGAGCACAAATCTTGCATGACATCCGAGTAGAATTTCCTCACATTATTACTAACAGTCTGCATCTGGTTTTCAACATATTTTACTGCTTCCTGTCCGAAACAACAACCACAACAACCAAGCCTAAATCCAAAATCAGAAAAGTAGCCAGGGGCAATTAGCTTTAGACAGTCAATTACTCAATTCCCAATAAAATATCAATCAAGCCATCAATAATTGGATGGGGACCATAAATAGGTAATGCACAGAGTGGAATGCACACCGGATAAGAGCTCAAAGGAGATCATCATGAATCTCTTTCCATGGAAATAATTGAAACAGAAAAATGATAAAGGCCAATCTCATAAAAAGCCACAACAGTACATTTGCAACTTGGGAGGAAACTGCACTGCTCTTGCAGGCCATTCGAATTCAGCTGCCTACAAATCTGGGCAGCAGAGAGATACAGCCCTTAGACTGGCCTTTTGAGATATATAGGTATTAGTTTCAGGTGACATTACAAAAAAGGACGTACCTCGCACATAATTTCTTCCACTTCCAGCAACCTAGCTTCAAATTTCAGATAAATGTCACCAACCCATGTTATACCTTTCAGGTCCATAATAGTCATAAATTAGCCTCACAGCAACAGTTGATAAACTTCTTCCACTTTGTAATTTAATAGTTACTGTGACAGCAATCCTCGCAGCTTCAATTCTCTACAGGAATTTAAACCAACATTCAGTAAATGAAAAATAATTAAAATTTCTCCATGCTCTTTTGCTGGACTATATCCTTCAGATAACCTTAATTTTCATGTATAAAGGAAACAGAAACATAAAAAGAAACCACAGAAACAAATTTCACCAGTAAATATAAAACTGTAGGAGCAACTTTACATCAATAATTTAAGATTCTTTATTTATTAATTTAAGCTCAAAATCAAAACTTTACATCAATAATTCACTGGACCAACATAAAAACTATATTAAATTATACCCACTTGAATAAACATTATACATAAACCACAACTAAAAGTCTATAAATTTAAAATTCAGTAAAAAACTTCAGGCAATTCATTGCATAGGAAGACAACTCAAGACATGAAGTATCAATTTAAGACTTATCCTTGAGAGGTTCAAATTTTCCTAAGAAGAAAGGTAGTAAATTTAGAAAAAGAACCACCAAAATCCTGTCAATTCTCATTTTCTTTTAGCTATCTCTGCGTATTGTAAATTGGTGATCGATAAAAAAAATAATCACAGTGCATAATACGTACCTAAAAAACCAGGCTTAAAAATCATGCAAAAGAGAGAAAGAACTAAACTTTACAGCAAAAACAGAGATTGATAAAACCTGATGATCAAAGAAAAAGAAAACCCTTCTGAAGAATAGCTTTTTTTGAGCAACCCTTTGGACAAACGGCAAGGAGAAGCAGATAAAGACTGTAAATTCTGGAAATTAAAGCTATAGAGAGAACTTACGTGGTGTAAAAGGGCAAGTTAGTGGTGCCCAAAAGCTCGATCATCCAAAGAAATACTTGAATAAATAGAACTCCATATCGACACAGACTTTCATGTGGACTTCAACAGAGTTTCATGTGGACCCAAATAAAATTCTTTTTTCTTTCTTTTTATCTGCAAAAGATAAACAAAAAAATACAACTCTAATTCTTGTTTGAAACCTACTACGAGATTAAAAAACAAATACCGAAAAAAAAAAGAAAGAAAAGAAAATGGGTCCCACAGTCCTTCGTGGTTTGGTGGGTCCCATAATAAAGCCAGCAACATGTAACTTTGTCCGACAAGATAAAGAGTTGGTTGGTACTTTGAATCCAGTTTGGGCGGGTAGAAAATCTTCTGTCAAGCCCACTTCAATATTAACAAACAATGACAATAAAAAATCAATTGAGTTGTTAATTTCATTGAGAAGTCATAAGATTTTTTGTTGCTATTATTTTTGTATGTATGTGAAACAATCTATTATAATATTGCATTAAGTTTATTAATGTATGTATTTAAAAAATAAATTTATTATAATACTAATCTTGGTATTTAAATTTAAAAAATAATTATAAAATATCTCCTATATTTTGATTTTTTTTAATTTTTCATTTAAAGTTCGAGAAATTATGATTTTATAGCAGATGGTTGGACTTTGAAGTAGATGCAGGTGCACTTGGAGTAGAGCTTGAAAGCCAAATATTTGATTCATTGGTTAAAGAAGTTGTTGCTGAAATCTTGTTATTTTAGGCTCCATCGAGGGATTTTTTAATTATTGAGATGAATATAATAGAAAACCTATAAATAATCAAGTGTGGTTTTTTTTTTTGGATATTAAATGTTAGCACTTGTATAAAGTTCACAGAAGAAATTATAATTTCTCAAATATGAGATAAAAAATAAAAATAACAAGGTTTTTTTTGTAATTATTACCCCTTCAAAAAATATATTTTAAAATTATTTATTTTCATAAAATTTAATTAAAAAAATAAAATTTATAACGGGTCAAATATACAGAAGTTTGTGAATCAGCAAGGACCACCTTGCAAGACTAAATACTTCTTGATGACCGACAACAAAATAGTACAGTGAAGAAAGGATGGAAAGAACCTTTATCATGGAGTGAAATAGAATATGAAACTATGAGTTCCCAAGTAGTGAGAGGAGATCGGTGCTCTAACCACATGCCTATTAAAGAATGAGCCGGCAACTCATACGCAGCGGCTTGGTTAAGGGAACTCTCCAGAGCTGTAGCGACAGCTTAAGAGAGAAAACACACTACCTTCTTGTTCTTGACCATCAAATCAATCTCTTTCCTTGAAGTTATGTAATTAATTATATAAATATGAAGAATGGAGTTGTAAGGAATTTGGAATATCAGAGCCTAAAATCTTAAAGAAGTTCTTGGTGGAATGAAATTCTTTTTGCTCCTGGTAAGGAGCAATATGATCGTTCTGAAAATGAATTGGAAAGTATCTGGGAATCTTGAACGAATAACAAAGCAGGCTTTAATAGTTTTGGGAATCTGAAAATGAAATTCTTGGGATTGTTTCTTGTCAAGCACGTCTGTGCTGTAGGTTGGTGTTGCAGATTTTTAGTTATGATGGCTCTGACTCTGAGTAATTGGTTTAACAGATTTGAACGTCTGCTTAGGTTATGTTTGATATTTTGCTCTTGTATTTTGTTCTAATTATAAATTTAAAAGTAGTTTTGTGTAAATTTTATTAAAAACTATTTGTTGAAATATTAGTTAAAAATAAACTATAATTTATAGTTTTTTAAAAAATCATTTTTCCAAACTATAAACTGCAAAAGCTATTATAATACCACTATATATTTGGTATTATGGTGCTATTATGCAAGGTGATTTTAAAAAATTAATTTTTTTTAATTTTAATAACATCACATCAAAATTAGAGCGCGAAAACAAACACAACACATGGACAACAAAACCTAGGGATTGCAACTTTGGTTTTATCTTAGGTTTTTTTTTTTTTAATTTTAATAGTATTGGTATTTTCTAACTAATTTGTATATAATTGAATTAAATACTTTTTTAATTAAATCTTAGACAAGTATATCTACACCTTCACAAAAAGAATTCTTGAATTTAAACCTAAATCCCTATAGACACCACGGAGACAATTAGCTAGAACAATTAAGGTGTTTTGCAATAACAGTTATGTTTTAAAATATTTTTATTTGAAGATATATTAAAATAAAATATTTTTATTTTTAAAAAAATATTTTTAATATTAATATATCAAAACAATCCAAGAATATAAAAAAATTTAAAAAAAATCAAAATTTTAAAAAACATGATTTTGCAAGCGTTCCCAAACTGCCCAAGAACTACATATAGCTGGAGGGGTTAACTTTAAGAAATGAAGTGCATTGCAATTGGAGCAGTTGTTTGATTGCACATTAGCCTCTTGTAATTAGACATCGTGCTGGCGAAAAATGTAAATCAATCCCGGCAGCGTAATGCGGTCGGAAGGGTAAATCCGCTTTTCGTCATATTTACTGAATATTTCACAGAACATGGTGATCAAAATCTCATAGTTGGATCTCTATCTAAACCCTTGAGAACTCCAATCCCACAAAAGCAAGAAAGGAGGCTGAGGAATTTGATTATAAATATGTCAATTTCTAGT